>Ga0067045_1027734_pt1 | contig 65651 bp, 72 predicted proteins | sample TerdegcTABiofilm_FD_59184 | JGI IMG/M metagenome (GOLD analysis project Ga0067045, IMG submission 59184) | Combined Assembly of (Gp0054472, Gp0054536) Wastewater bioreactor microbial communities from Singapore -Terephthalate degrading...
AAGATAAGCTTTATAAATTATGCAATGTCTTTAGCTACAGATATTTATAGTATGGTCTTAAAAGTAAGTAAGGCAGGAAGTCTGATACTTATGTTGGAGGGGGTAAAAAAGTGATTACAGATCAGGTCTTCAAAGAAAGAACAAGAACGGTTTATCAAGTTTATAAAAAGAAACAAGGGGGAATTAGCCATTCCCCCTATATAGTAACTCTATCTACGGAATAATTTTTATCGTAAAGGGAAATCTTGTATTTAAATTTTCTGGAACTTTTACCTTTAAGCCTTCTTCATCTCTAGCCCAGTCTATTTTTCCGCTTATACCTAGTATCTTTACATCACTAATCTCTTTATTAAGAAGTTTTAGATTTGAGCCTAAAGATTGAATTACTACTTCATCTTTTTCTGGTTTACCTAGGACTATGGCATAAAGGATATTCCCTTTTGTAGTAAATCTTATATCTTTTCCAGTAAACTCACTCCTTTTAGTATCAGCGAAAGACCCTGGAATAACTTTAGTTGGACCTTCACCGTATACTTTCCAAGGCCTAGTCCCATATATAGCTTCACCATTAGTTAAGAGCCATTGACCTATCTCAAGGAGCATTCTCTCCTCGGGCTCAGGGATTGTTCCATCAGGTTTAGGACCTATATTCAATAAAAGTGCTCCATTCTTACTTACTATGTCTACCAAGTCACATATAATCCACTCTGAAGTCTTGTAATCATGGTCCTTTATATATCCCCAAGAATTCTTGGAAACAGATGTATCAGTCTGCCAGAAGTATGGATCTATATCTTCTAACTGACCACGTTCCACATCAAATACTGCTGATTTTCTTGGAAATGCCTGATTCTTATAATTTATAGCAACACCTTTATTCCACTGAAAGCCTCTGTTGTAATAGTATGCAGCAAATCTCCTTAGATATGGCTCAAAAGCAGGTTGTTCTATCCACCAATCAAACCAAACTAGCTGAGGTCGGTATTTATCTACTAACTCACACAATCTATTAAACCAGTCTTCTAAGAATTCTTCGTTTGGCTGGGTAGTCTCAGGCTGTGCGGGTCCATAGAAATCTATAAATCTAGGGTCTCTCACATCTGAATCAAATTTCATTCCTTCATGGAAGAACCACCAATGTTCTGCCCTATGGTATGAGATGCCAAAAACTAGATATCTCCTACGAACAGCACTGGCTAATTCTCCTATAATATCCCTCTTTGGTCCCATCTTTACTGCATTCCACTTTGTATAGCTACAGTCATACATTGCAAACCCGTCGTGATGCTCTGCAACTGGAACTACAAACTTTGCCCCAGATTTTAGGAATAAATCTGCCCATTTATCAGGGTCAAAGTTCTCTGCAGTAAACATTGGTATAAAATCTTTATATCCAAAGTCCTTTTGAGGTCCATAAGTCTTTATATGGTGCTCAAACTCTCTACTATCCTGCCTATACATATTCCTTGGATACCACTCATTTCCGAATGCTGGTACAGAATATACCCCCCAATGTATAAAGATTCCAAATTTTCCATCAAGATACCATTGAGGAACTTGATAGTTTTCTAAAGACTCCCATGTTGGCTTAAATGGACCTTCCATACTATTCCTCCTTTATCTAAAAGTTATTGATAACAATATAATACAATTTTTTGTAAAAGTCTATACCATTCTGTGTCTTTCTGCAACGATTATGAGTAATTATTGAGAGATCTCAAGATAGGTTTTATGATATAATTTAAGATAATTATTTATGTCATTTGGGTTAAATTGGAGGTGATACTTTTGAAGGCAGTAGTAAAGTATGATCTTAAAGATGGAGCGACAGAATTAAGAGACGTTCCTGTACCTAAGATTGGTCCAAACGATGTCCTTGTAAGAGTAGAGTATACTGGTATATGTGGTAGCGATCCACATATGCATCATAATAAGGTGAACTATAAGATAAATGTCCCAGTTATCCTAGGACACGAGTTTTCGGGAATTATAGAAGAGGTAGGAGAAGATGTGAAAGATTTCAAGGTTGGAGAGAGAGTCACTGCTGAAACCCATGCAGACTACTGTGGTAAGTGTATATTATGTAGGACCAATAACTATCATCTGTGTAGAGAAAGAAAAGGATACGGATTCCATGTAGATGGTGCTTTTGCAAAATATGTAAGGGTTCCCACTAGAATCCTTCATAGACTGCCTGAAAACGTAAGTCTTCGAGAAGCAGCTTTAACAGAACCATTCTGTGTAGCTTATAGTTCTTTAGTAAAACACTCTAATATAAAACCAGGAGATTTAGTAGCTGTTATAGGACCTGGACCTATCGGAATCCTTTCTGCTAAAGTTGCTAGCATTATGGGAGCTAGCGATATAGTAGTTATAGGAACCCCCGAAGATAAAAGACGATTAGAGATAGCCAAAGACTTTGGAGCTACAGAAGTATTTACAAACTCTGAAGAGGCAAAGGAATATATCCTAGAGGTAAGAGACGGGTATGGGGCAGATATAGTAGTCGATTCTGCAGGGGTAACAGAGACATTCAAACTAGCTATGGAGCTAGTAAGACCAGCAGGACAGATAAATAAGATAGGTTGGGGACCAGCTCCTTTAGGATTTTCACTTGATCCCTTAATCTCTAAGGCGGTTACGGTTAATTTTACATTTAGTCACAATTGGGATGTATGGGAGAAGTGTCTTATACTTATGAATAAAAAGATCATAGAATTGGAAAAACTTATAACTCATGAACTCACTATAGATCAATGGCAAAAGGGTTTTGAACTAGTAGAAAGTCGAGAGGGACTTAAAGTTTTATTAAAACCTATAGATTAGGAGGAAGGTATGGAAGGACCTAGGGGCGCAAGGATAGAAGAGCTAGAAGAGATAATAAGGCTATCTAACAAGGTCTTTAGAAGTAACATTGAAGGGGATATGGGAAAAGAATACCCATTATTATTCTCTAAAGAAAACTGTGAGAACCTTAGAATCATAAAAGAGGATAATAAAATAGTCTCTCTTGTAGGGATACTATTTTCAGATGTAATAATACTTGGGAATAGGATAAAGGTCTGTATGATTGGTTCAGTAGCAACTGACCCTGAGTATAGGGGTAGAGGATTTGCTACCTTACTTATGCAGGATAGTATATTAAAAAGTCTACAAGAAGGCGTAGATATAATGCTTATATCTGGAGGTAGAGGGTTATATAGAAGACTTGGGGCAGTAAATGCTGGTCTATATAAGACATTTCACATAGATAAAGCAAAACTCTCGAGGAGTAACTTGAAGGTAAGAAAAGTTAACCAAGAAGATATCTCTAAACTTTTGAAACTTATGGAATTAGAACCTGTAAGGTTCATAAGGTCCTACAAAGAGTTGAAAACTTTACTCGGATGTAGTATGGTCGTTAATAGACCAGGTGAAGTATTAATTATAGAAGATGATAATATCCCTTTAGGCTATGTAGCTATTCAATTAGCTAAGAAACAGGAGGAAATACCGCATATAAAGGAGATTGGAGGGTCAAGGTCTGCTATAGTAGATGCTCTTTATGCCATCTTAGATATGTACAACAAAGATTCTATATTATTGGATGTACTAAGTTCTGACCTTGAGATAAGATATATTATGGAGAAGTTGGGTATCAAAGGAGAGGATAGAGGATTTGCAGGCACAATAAAGATAATAAATGTAAAGGGACTTCTGAAGAAGCTAGATAGTTACTTTAAGAGGATGTTAGGAGAAGAGTATAATGACTTTACTATAGATTTTAATCCTCCAATTACGATAAGATTTAAAGGTGAAAGTCTATATGTAGAAGAAAGAGATATCCCTGCTCTTATCTTCGGGTCCATAGAAAGGAAAATAGAAGTTCAAGAGCAACTTTTACAAATAAAGAAAGCTTTAGATATTCTGTTCCCAATTCCATTAGTAGATTATGGGTTGAACTATACATGAAGATAATATTAGCCACTTCAAATCTAGATAAAGTAAAAGAGTTTCAAAGAATATTAAAAGACTATAGAGTAGAAATAAATCCTGCCCCTTATAGTATAAAGGTATCAGAAACAGGTAGAGATTTCATAGAAAATGCCATTCTAAAAGCTAGAGCCTACTATAAAGAATTTAAGATGCCAGTATTATCAGATGATTCAGGATTAGAGGTAGACGCAATAGGGAAGGCTCCAGGTATATTTTCTGCCAGATTTTCAGAAGATGGAAGCTATAAAAGCAATATAGATAGGCTACTTACTCAGATAAAAGACCTACCAGAGGATAAACTCAAAGCCAGATTTGTATGCGCAGTATGTCTTATAGATGAAAGAGCCATTATACATGTAACTCAAGATACCTGTGAGGGATATGTGATAAAGGAGATTAGGGGAAGTAGTGGATTTGGATATGATCCTATATTTTATTACCCAGAGCTAAATAGGACATTTGGGGAGATCTCTTCTGAGGAAAAAGACAGAGTAAGCCATAGAGGAAAAGCTCTAAGAAAGCTTTTCTCTGCTATTCCTTTGGAAGTATAAAATAGAAAGTACTCCCCTTCCCTATCTCACTCTCTACCCCGACACTTCCTCCATGAGCTTCAATTATGTGTTTTACTATAGATAATCCAAGACCTACTCCTCCCAAACTAAGATTTCTCGATTTGTCTCCCCTATAGAACCTCTCAAATATTCTAGGAAGGTCTTCCTTAGGAATACCTATACCTGTATCCTTTACTGAGACCTTAACTCCCTTACCTATATCCTCTACTATAATATCTATCCTTCCTCCTGAAGGTGTATACTTAATAGCATTATCTATAAGATTACTTATGACCTGATCCATATAGTTTACATCCACCCTTAAAGGAGGGATCTCTCCTCTTATATCAAGAGATAAGACAAGTCCTTCTTTCATAGCCCTAGGTTGAAATCTAGAGACTGCTCTATTAATAAGAGTAACAAAATCGGTTGGTACAGGATTTAAAAACTCTTTATCTGATTCTAGCCTAGAAAGTAGAAGTAAATCGCTCACAAGTTTTGATAAACGGTCTACTTCTTGATTTATATTCTCTAGAAAATCCTTCCTGAGCTTACTATCCTCTGCTCCACCTTCTAGTAAGACCTCTACCATAGCCTTTATCGATGTAAGAGGGGTTTTAAGTTCATGAGAGACATTACTTATAAAGTCCTGCCTTACTTTTTCTAACCTCTTCTTCTCTGTCACGTCAGTAAAGACAATGATAGCACCTCTTATTTCCCCTCTCTCATTAAACAGAGGGGATACCATTACATCTAATATACGGTTATTAAGGTGGTCGAATGAAATCTCTCTCGATAATGCATCCCCTTTTTCTATTACCTGTCCAGTCATTTCATCTAGGGTATAATTCCATATAACTTCTATAAGTGGATGTCCTTCAAAACTTATTGACGGGTCTAAATTCAGTAATCTTAGTGCGGTAGGATTTATCCTTAGGACCTCTTTGTTCTTATTTACTATTATGACCCCTTCCTGTATACTCTGAAATAATCTTGTATAAAGCTTATTCTCTTCTTTAAATCTATTAATATATTCATTTATCTCTTTTATACTCTCATCTAACTCAAGAATTCCTATGGGAGAGATATTACTAGAAGAGGATAACTCCTTAATATTAAGTAATATTCTATCTAAGAGTAGCTTTATCTTTCTAAAGATAAGGAAATAAGAGGTAAGAGTAAAGGCAAGTATGAGTGCTCCTATAAGATATTTATAAGGGAGAGGAGAAAGTATCAAAAGGTAAAAAGCAGTATATAAAAATAGAGCTGGTAATAAAAAATTTAATATTAATCTTCTCAAGACCTTAATATGTACCCTATCCCCCTTACAGTCTGAATATATTTAGGATTGCTAGGGTCATCCTCTAATTTTTCTCTAAGCCACCTTATATGGACATCTACTGTCCTATCATCGCCATAAAAATCTTCTCCCCAGACATGGCTTAGTAAGTATTCTCTACTCATAACTCTTCCTTCATTTTCTGCCAGAGTAACTAATAGGTCAAATTCCTTAGGTGATAGTTCTACTTGAACCCCTTTCTTTGTAACAATTCTACCCTTTATGTCTATTACTACATCGTCAAACTCCAACTTCTCCTTTGTCTTTGATGAATTTACAGGAAGTTTCGTTCGTCTTAGGACTGCCTTAATTCTAGCAACGAGTTCCCTCAGACTAAACGGCTTAGAGACATAATCATCCGCACCTAACTCTAATCCTATAACCTTATCCATATCCTCCCCCTTTGCAGTAAGCATTATTATTGGAACATTGGAGGTTCGCCTTATAATTCGGCAAACCTCCAATCCACTCAATTTGGGCAACATAATATCCAGTATAATAAGGTCAGGATTCTCCTTCTTAAATTTTTCTAGAGCATCCTCACCATCATAAGAAACTACCACATCGTACCCTTCTTTATAGAGGGTGTACTTTATAGAGTCTACAATAGGCTTTTCATCATCTACTATTAGAATCTTTTCCGCCACTTTCCTCCTCCTTAGGAGGACTACCCTTTCTATAATCTGTACAATAGAAACCTGTTCCCTTAAATATTACTGTGGGTGGAAATATAAGTCTTTTAAGCACTCCACCACATTCACTGCACTGTAATAGAGGTTTATCATTTATACTCTGAAATACCTCTAACTCTCTGCCGCAACCTTCACACTTATACACATAGAATGGCATTACTATCACCTCCACCCATCCAAATTTCTAAGGATATTTTACCACTTAATGCACTTCTCTCTCAAGAACCAATTATTACCAAATACCACTACTTAGATATTTATGGATAGCCATTGCAGATCTTCTACCTGCACCCATAGCCTCTATAACAGTAGCAGAACCACTAACTATATCACCACCAGCAAAAACTCCAACTCTAGAGGTCTTTCCAGTTGCGGGGTCTACAATAATCTCTCCATATCTACCAATCTCTAAACCTTGGGTTGTTTTAGAAATAATCGGATTTGGTCTATTACCTATGGCTATTATAACTGTATCTACCTTTAAAGTGAATGTAGACCCTTTCTTTGGGATAGGAGACCTTCTACCACTCTCATCTGGCTCCCCCAACTCCATCTCCTGACATTCTACAGTATCAACCCAACCATTATTACCAGTAAAAGCTATAGGAGTAGCAAGGAAAATAAAGTTGACACCTTCTTCCTCTGCCCTCTTTATCTCTTCCAATCTAGCAGGAAGCTCTTCTCTAGACCTTCTGTATAGGATTGTGACATCTGCCCCAAGTCTTCTAGAAACCCTAGCAGAATCCATAGCCACATTACCGCCACCCACTACTAAGACCTTTTTCCCTACCTTAAGCGGTGTATCGTATTCAGGAAAGAGGTGAGCTCTCATAAGGTTTATCCTTGACAGGAACTCGTTAGCAGAGAATATTCCCAATAGATTCTCTCCTGGGACATTAAGGAACACTGGTGCACCAGCCCCAGAACCAATAAATACCGCTCCATAATCTTCCAAGAGCTCATCTAGAAAAATAGTTTTTCCTACTACTACATTCGGAACAAACTCCACACCAAGAGCTTTTACATAATCAAATTCTCTTCTTATTATGTCTTTAGGAAGTCTAAAATCTGGAATTCCATATGTTAATACCCCACCAGGTAGGTGTAAAGCTTCGAAAAGAGTAACTGAATAACCAAGTTTAGCTAGATCAGCACTCACTGTTAGACCAGCTGGACCAGATCCAACTACTGCAACCCTTTTACCATTAGGGGGTTCTTTTTCTATCTTCTGGGTATCCTCTACACAATAATCAGCAACAAATCTCTCTAATCTACCAATAGCTATAGGCTCCCCTGTTCTTGCTAACACACAGGTCTTTTCACACTGGTTCTCTTGAGGACACACTCTCCCCGTAATAGCAGGAAGGCTATCTTTTTCTTTTATCTTCTTGTAAGCCTCTCTGTATCTTTTCTCTTTTATAAGGGATATAAAGGCGGGAATATCTATCCCTACAGGACACCCTTCAACACATCTTGGTTTAGGACATTGTAGGCATCTATCAGCTTCTAATAGCGCCTCCTCTTCACTATATCCTAGAGCAACCTCATTAAAGTTATTAATCCTTTCTTTTGGATCTTGTTCTCTCATAGGAACTCTATTACGTCTAGACATCTTTTTCCTCCAAGAGCTTAAGAGCTAATTTTTCCTGTTCTAAATAAGTTTTCTGTCTCATCATAAGCTCGTTAAAATCAACTAGGTGTCCATCAAATTCTGGACCATCAACGCAGACAAACTTAGTCTTTCCGTCTACAGTTACTCTACATCCTCCACACATTCCCGTTCCGTCAATCATAATGGGATTAAGGCTTACATAGGTCTTCACATTGTATCCTCTAGTTAAGTCTGCTACTGCCTTCATCATTATTGTAGGACCTACAGCTAAAATCATATCTATATGCGTAGTATCGAGCAACTCCTTAAGAGGTAGGGTAACTAGACCCTTTATCCCATAAGAACCATCATCAGTAGTTACCAATAATTTGTCACTTATAGACTCTAGCACATCGGTAAAGAATAAAAGTTCTTTAGTCCTAGCTCCAACTATAGTAGTGATATAATTTCCAGCCTCTTTTAATGCCTTCGCTATTGGAACCACTTCTGCAACGCCTACTCCACCAGCTACTAGGACAACATTACCATAAGTTCTAACTGGAAATGGATTCCCATTTGGTCCCATTACAGCAAAGAGTTCATCTCCAATTTCCTTCTTACCTAAAAGTTTAGTAGTCTTACCCACCTCTTGAACCACAATAGTAATCAAGCCCTTCTCTCTATCTGAATTGACAACTGTTAGAGGAATCCTTTCCCCTTTCTCGTAGACCATAATAATTATAAACTGCCCCGGTTTTATAGACCTAGCAACTAAAGGTGCCTCTATAGTCATCTGAACAACATTGTTTGAGAGTCTTTTCTTATCTACTATCTTATACATATGCTTCCATAACTCCTTGTCTTATTCTAATTTATGATATAATAACACAGAAGTATTAAAAATTTGTTAAAAGATGGAATAAATGAGACAGGAAAAAGATTTTAGTTTTGACAAAATAGCTAGACAATACGCAAAATATAGAGAGACACATCCTGGGGTTTTAAGAAACCTTTTAAAGAATATAGACCAAAATACAAAGGTATTAGAGATAGGATGTGGCACTGGAAACTATATAATTGCTCTGAATTCCCTGACAAACTGTCAAGCTTGGGGTATAGATATCTCAGAAGAGATGTTATCAAAAGCAAAATCTAGAACAAACAGAGTAAGATTTAAACTCTCTGATGCAACCAGATTAGATTTCTCTGATGAGTTCTTCGACTTTGTCTTCTCTGTAAATGTAATACACCACATAAAGGACCATAAAAGTTACTATAAAGAAGCATATAGGATATTAAAGTTTGGTGGAAAGATTGTAACAGTTACAGACTCAGAATGGATACTCCGTAATCGAAGACCACTTACTCTGTATTTTCCAGAAACACTAGAAGTAGACTTAAAGAGATACCCATCTATAGAGAAATTGAAGAGCATAATGAGAGAGACTGGATTTTACAATATTAAGGAAGAGATGACCGAGTATCATTACTATCTAACAGATATAAGTGCATATAGAGAAAAGTCATTCTCATCATTGAATCTAATAAGTGAAGAAGCATTCAGGAAAGGTATAGAAAAGATGGAAGAGGACTTGAATAAGGGTCCTATTCCATGTGTATCGAGATTTACTATGCTTTGGGGAGAAAAATAAACCAAAAGGAGGAATGAAGAATGAAATTAGGAGTTAGTATGTGGAGTCTACACAAGCTCTATAGAAAAGGGGAGATGGATACATTAGGATTTGTAGAATACATAGGAAGTTTAGGGATAGATGGAGTTGAACTTTTAGAATTTTTCTGGAAAGATAAAGAGAAAGAATTACCAAGAGTGAAAGAAGCCTTAGCTAAGTATGGATTAGAAGTAGCAGCATATGCAGTAAGTAATAATTTTGTCAAAGAGACTAAGGAAGAAAGGGCTTTAGAGGTTGAGAATATAAAGATTGGAGTAGATATGGCTATTGAGTTTAAAAGTAAAATAGTAAGGGTCTTTAGTGGTGACTTAAAGCCACCGTTCACATATGAGCAGGCAAAAGAATGGATAATAGAAGGACTTAAAGAAGGGACAAAGTATGCCGAAAGACATAATGTGATATTAGCTTTAGAAAATCACGGACTTTTAGCAGGTAAAAGTAGTCAAGTAAGAGAAATAATAGAATTGGTAGGTTCTAACTATCTTAGAGCAACTATAGATATTGGTAATTTTTTACTTGTTGGAGAAAGCTCTGTTGATGCAGTGAAAAATCTAGCAGATGTTGCTGCTCATGTCCATCTAAAAGACTTCAAAAAAGTTTCTCCAGACTATCAAGGAGAGGCTTATAGAGGATTAGAGGGAGTAAGACTTATAGGGACTGTAGCTGGGGAAGGAGAGGTAAATTTACCAGAGGTATTGAAGATACTCCACAATTCAGGATACAAGGGATATCTATCTCTTGAGTACGAAGGACCTGAAGACCCTAAATATGGTGTAGAACAAAGTATAAAAAATACTAAAAAGATCCTAGAGACTTTAGGATAGTATATGAATGCAATTATAGAAAAGCTAAAGGGTGGACTTATAGTTTCCTGCCAGGCTTATCCTGGCGATGCTATGTATGGTTCAAATATAATGGCAGCCTTTGCCAAGGCTAGCCTTGAAGCAGGAGCGGTAGGAATAAGGGCAAATGGAGTAGAAGATATAAGAGTCATAAAAGAGACAGTATCTCTACCTATAATAGGCATATATAAGGAGAATATTCACGGATATGAACCTTACATTACTCCCACATTAAAACACGTAGAATTGGTAATTGGAGCAGGAGCGGATATAGTAGCAGTAGATGCAACAAAAAGATTACATCCAGAAGGACTTATGGGGTATGAGTTTATAAGCAAGATAAAGAGACATTTTGATATAACACTTATGGCAGATATATCTACTCTAGAAGAAGGAATCTTAGCGTACCAAGCTGGAGCAGATTTAATAAGTACAACACTTTCAGGATATACAGAGTACACAAAAAATTCTAAGAAACCGAATTTTGAACTCTTAAAAGCTCTAGTAAAAGAGGTTCCTATCCCTGTAATTATGGAAGGTAATATATGGAGACCAGAAGAAGCCAGATACGCCTTAGATCTTGGAGCTTATGCAGTAGTAGTTGGTTCTGCTATAACAAGGCCACAGCTTATTGCCAAGAGATTTATTCTTGGAATGAAAGGACTTCCATTCTTTGAGTAAGATGGAAAAGAGAACTAGAGCCATTATATATCTAATAATAACCGCAGTACTTTGGAGCCTAGGTGGAGTACTTATAAAATCCGTTAAGTGGAATCCTATAGCTATAGCTGGAGCTAGAAGTGCTATATCATCCCTACTTATACTAGCTTATATAAGGAAACCCAAATTTACTTGGTCATCTGACCAGATCTTAGCTGCAATATTCTATGCAGGAACTGTTATACTATTTGTCACTGCAAATAAACTTACAACAGCAGCAAATGCAATACTCTTGCAATACGGAGCACCTATATATGTAGCGATACTTGGTTCTATTATCTTAAAGGAAAAGACAACTATATCTGACTGGATAACAATTGTAGTTGTAATCTTTGGTATGTTCCTCTTTTTCCTTGATGAACTACAACCTGGGAGTTTATTTGGGAATATTGTTGCCATATTAAGCGGTATAGCATTTGCCCTATATATAATCTTTATGAGAAAACAAAAAGATAAATCCCCAATAGAATCTACTCTCCTAGGAAACATCCTAACAGCGATAATAGGATTACCGTTTATGCTTAGTTCTAGTCCAACAGGGTCTAGCTGGATAGGTATAATCCTACTAGGGACTATCCAGCTAGGTCTATCCTATATACTTTACTCTATAGCAATAAAGGAGGTTACTGCGCTAGAAGCGATATTGATACCTATTATTGAACCTATACTAAATCCAATATGGGTCTTTCTTGTTATGGGAGAAGCTCCAGGTAAATGGGCTTTCATAGGTGGTGCAATAATTTTGGCATCCGTTACGCTGAGATACTCTATACCAGCTATTAAAAAGAACAAGGGAATAAGAGCTTTATAGAACTTTTACTATAGATTGAGTATTGAGAGGTGGAGACTATGAAAAGAGGAATATGTGTAGGTAGTATAGTTCTAAAGGATAACAAAATTCTATTTTTAAGGCAGGCAAAAGGACACCTCTTAGAGGGACAATGGAGTATACCTTGGGGTATGGTAGAAGAGGACGAGTATCCGGAAGAGGCGATTGTAAGGGAAACAAAAGAAGAGAGTAACATCGATGTTGAAGTGGAAGGACTTATAGGGATTCAGAATCTCCCAGAAAAGGGATGGATAGGAATTATATTCCTCTGCAGACCTTTAAGTGATGATCTTAAACCTGACGGGTTTGAAGTAGATAAAGTTGCCTATTTATCGATAGAAGACATAAAAAGCTTTGAAGAACCAATAGAACCTTGGTGTAAATGGCTGGCAGAGAAAGTCTTAAGAGGTGAATATTCAGTAATTCCTCCAAGGATTGATAGCCCGTATAAACCCTTAATAGGATTTCTCTAGTTATTTTATAATTACCTTCCCAGTTAATTCGTAATTTCTTAAATCACTAATAGTCTCGAGATATAATGGCGGAATATCGAGTAGGTCTAGCTCTTCCAAGGTTAGGAATCTTGCGTCTAAAGTTTCTTCTGTCTCTTTTATTAATGTGCCATCCCAATCAGTAACTTTAAATACAAAGGTCACCATTTGATATTCATATCCATGAGAAATATATGAATACTTTGGATGAGAATAGATAGAAATTAGGTCATAACTTTTTACAATCAAACCTGTTTCCTCTAAAACCTCTCTTTTCAAAGCATCTGTAATGGATTCATCAATCTCCAAGCTTCCCGAAGGTAATACCCATTGTCTATTATCCTTCCTTTGGATAAATAAGATTCTGCCCTCCTCATCCAGAATAATAGCTCTTACTGCAACATTAATTAACTTCATATCTCCTACTAATCTTCTCAATTTTCCCAGATACGAATTTTCCCAATCTTGATAAGTCATCGCATCAAATAATCTCAAAAGTATAAAACTTCTCCAGTAATATTGCCTTAGATACAACCATACACCAATATCTCCCTTCATCATACCAAAACCTTAATATATTGGTCTCTAAACGACAGAAGATAGATGATGCTAATAGAATAGATAATACAACTCATCTACATAAATCAATCCATTAGGGCCATTTATCCATATTCCTTTAAAGGAGTAAAATGGAATCTAGAACGATATGTCTCTTTCATAGTTTAATCTATTTTATAAGCGACCTCCAAGAAAAATTTTTTTAAAGTCTTCTATCTCTTTTCTAAAAAGATTTATAAGTACTCTCTAAATTATCAGACAATGGCTTCATCCTTTTCCATTCTAGAAGATAACCATAGACATTCCTAAACACATAACGAAATTTTAGATACTCTTCAAGTTGAATCTTAAGTTCTTCTGAGATTACTGATGGACGGACATCTGGAATAGGTGTAGCCATTCTTGTTAGAAGTCTTTTATGCCAATCGAAGGTATCAGAAATCTTACCACCATTTATATCAACAGATATCAGCTCAAATATATCTTCAATATTCGTATAGAAATCATATATAAAACTCCCTAAAGCTCTCAGAGAGAATCTATCTGGTTCTTTATAAGAAAATTCCATATATTTCTCTATCGCTTCATTTACAATTATATCTAGAGACTTAAGTAGATTATCTATTTCTGCTATAGTTGATAAGATTTCTTCTCTACTCTTCATATAAAAGAATTCCATTCTTCAAAATAGAATCTCTCAATACTTCAGGGCAGTCTTCAAGGTCTATCAACTCAAAGATTATCTTAAATTTCCCCTACTTTCTCACCTCCTCTCCAATATCTGGTTCAGTAATGCCTTCATTACTGGAGAATTAGAAAGTCTATCTATAACAGGGAAGGTATGGATTATCATACTACCTTCTCCTAACGGAATATCTACTATGAAATTCATAGGATAGTAGAGCCAGCCAATAATCATACCTGCCAAGGTTCTTGAGCCAAAGTTAAATTCTCCATAAAGATAGTTAGTAGGTGAATCATTAATAAATCTATAGTCCATTATCTTTTCTCTAAAGATCCTTCCAGATATCTTGGGACTAAATATACCCAATCCTCCTACCCATCTTGCCTCTGTAATACCTTTACGCCTTTCTAAAACATAACCAAATCTAGAAAACTTAGTATCACCAGAAAGCTCAAGTATTACTGTCTTACCTTCTTTAGCTAATTTCTCTAACTCATCACTAAAAGATGTAGCATAAACGATGTTAGTTTCTGAAATTTCACAAGAAACAATATTAGCATCTTCAAGAGACTTTCTAAGGGCATTATCTAAAATCCCTATCTTTGGCTTAATCAAATCTTTAGGAACTACAAATATTGGAATAGTATTTTCATTTATTATCCTATTCCTAGAAGTAACCCTCAAAGTGATCCTAAAAGTCTTAGGTTCAGAGACTAATGGAGCCTGAAACTCAAGGTTACCTACTTCAATTAGTCCATACGGTACTTGGTCTATAGTTATGCTTCCTTTTATTTCTGTACCTTCTACATTCCATATAACTTTGATACTATCAAAATCTTCATTAGACAGATGAGAAAAAAGTATGGAGATATTTATTTTTTCTCCGCTCCAGACTCCAGTAGGTCTTTCTTTAGGAAATATTAAATCCGAAGTGTTTAGATTCTTTAATTCTTCAAAATAGCTCTTCTTTCCCCTTGTTATGTCTAATAGACCATTGCACTCCCAATAAAGGTCTGTAAACTCAGTTATAATATAACCCTTAATCTGCGGATACTTCCTTATTTCCTCTATCTGGAATCTCAACGCCTGATATTGGAGTTCCTGGAAGGTTTCAGTTAGATTTTCAATATTATCAAAGACCTTATCTAATCCATACTGCCAGAATCTCTCCTCAACCCCTAAAGGCTTTGTAGCGGTAGTAGTATCTCTCTGTTGAAACCACCAAGGGTCCCCTCCATACTGAGCTCTTAGCTTTGTAATATTAGGCAATCCCCAATTACCAAACTCAGAAACTACTAAGGGTTCATTTCCTTTTCTCTCACCATCCGGAGCAAATGTCCATGATGGATGCTCAGAAAAATCGGCAACCCATTTCTGCATCTCTCTAAATTTATCAGGAAAAGCAAAGTAATTATGGAAATCTTCAATATCAGTCTTGATATGGAAATTGGGGAAACAGGCAGAGTTATCAACTACTATTCTAGTTGGGTCTTTCTCTTTAAGCCATTCATAAGTCTTTTTGAGCCAATCTCTATCTTCTTTACTATTAACTAGGTCTAAACCCCAGTTCTCATTTATTATTGTCCTTATTATCACCGAAGGATGGTTATAATCATATTGAATCATCTCTTCTAAAAGTTTCTCTCCTCTAGACTTAGAGGATGAAGTAGATCTACTCCAATTAGGGAGGTCATACCATACTAATACTCCTAATCTATCAGCCCATTTTAGATACCATGGATGAGGCACTTTAATATGGTGTCTGAGACAGTTAAGCCCCATCTCTCTAGCAAGTATGAGTTGGTCTCTAACAAACTCTTCACTCGGCGGATTGTAATGAGTAAATGGATAGAAATCCTGATCTAAAGCTCCCATAAGATAAACCGGCTTGCCATTTAAAAGAATATCCTCATCTTTTATCTCGATTTTTCTCATTCCAAAAGTCTCTTCAAGTTCGTCATAAATTTTATTCTTGTCCCTTATATTAACTTTTAAAGTGTATAGATTAGGAGTATCTATATCCCATAGAATAGGGTTTTTTATATCTAAATCTACTAGATTTTCCCTCTTTAAAGAAGTCTCTATTCTATTTATTTCCTTTCCTCTTGGGTCAATAATAGTTATATAAAGCCTATAAGCATCTTCTTTATCTGTTTCACTAGTTAATTCAATACGAACTTTACTATTATCTACATCTGGGGTTATCTTAACACTCTTTATATAGTTTAATCCTGTCTGTATTAACTTGATATCTTGCCATATACCTCCAGCCATCCCATACCATTGAGTCTCCTGCTTACCATGTGGAATTTCAGAAAAAGGATAGTTAGGATCAGCCTCACCTGGTATTATCACTTTTACTAAGAGTCTATTTTTAGGCTTTATAACTGAACTTACATCAAAGATGAATGGAGTATAGCCTCCTTCATGATTTCCTATTAAAGTATCATTAAGCCAAACCTCAGCATAATAATTAACTGCACCAAAATACAATAAATATCTACTGTCTCTGTCCTTATCTAACTTAAACTCTTTTTTATACCAAACTATTCCTCTATAATCTCTTAGAGCAGGGATCTGATTGCTTATACAATTAGGGACCTCTATAAAATAGGTCTGAGTTGGATTAAACCTCTTATCTAAACTTAGTTCCCATATACCGTTTAGGTCTATAACTTTTCTCATTTCCCCTCCTTACTACAGTTCTGTTATATCTCTATCCTCTTCCAACCACCATTCTTAAAACGAACAAACATCCAGGCTACTCTGAATAGCCAATCAAATATCATAACTAACCAGGCTCCAAAGAAACCCATTCCAAATGTATTGACAAAAAGATACGCAAGAGTAAGCCTTACGCACCATACTGCTACTGCAGTAGCATATAAGACAGTCTTAGTATCACCTGCTCCACGCAGAGCACCAGAGATAATGAAAGATATAGCCATTGGAATCTGAGAAAAGGCAACAACCCTTAATGCTAAAGAACCATAATTTATTACATCTACATTATTAGTATATATACGCATAAAAAGTTCCGGAACAGAGAAGAAGAGAATACCCATACCCCCCATAAAGTAGATACCTAACTTTAAACAGGTATATGTTGCTATCTCTGCCCTATCTGGATTTTTAGCCCCAAGACTCTGCCCTACTAGAGTTGTTGCTGCAGTAGCAAAAGCCAATCCTGGCATAAAAGAAAGTGATTCTGCATTCATAGCTATACTATGGGCTGCATAAGGGATAGTCCCTAATAATGCTACTATCCTAGTATAAAAGAGAAGGGCAACACTTAGGACTATCCTTTCAAGTGATGCAGGATAAGCAATATTAAACAACTTTAGTATGAACTCTTTATTTAAACTAAGACAATACTTTAAATCTGTACTCATTGCTGATTTTTTATTAAAGGCTACAAGAACAAGCAAGATAGCTCCAATTAATCTAGAGAATGTAGTAGCTATAGCAGCTCCTTCGACTCCAAGCATTGGAAAACCTAATTTTCCATAAATCAATACATAATTTCCAAAGACATTTATTAAATTTACCAAAACATTGATATACATAGGAGTCTTAGTATCTCCAGCACCTCTTAATGCCCCAACTATACCCATAGTAGCAGTCATAAATATAAGTCCAGGGATTATCCAGGATAAGTATATAGTGCCATACTTAATTACTTCGTCTCTAGCTCCCATAAAGACAACAATGTCTCTACATATAAAGAGTAGAGGGAGAAAGATTATTAGAGCAAGTAGAGTAGATATAGTAAGTGATTGGCCAGTAATTATTCTAGCGTTTTCTCTTTCTTTTGCCCCCACATACCTTGCTACTATGGCATTTGTTGCAATGCCTATACCCATAAATATACCTTGAGCTAGAAAGAGAGGTTGCATGCCTATCCCGGTAGATGCTACAGCAACAGGACCTAACCTACCAACCATAGCGGTATCTACTATCTGAGTCATCGTTCCTAATAGAGACTCAGCAAAGGTAGGCCATGCAAGCCTCCATACCTCTCTAGCTAAATTCTCCTTAGGCTTTGCTAAAACTACCTCTTCTAGTGCTTCTAAATTCGCTACTTTTGTCCGTAAAATTTTTGGTGCCAATTGTATGCCCTTTCTACTTCTTCTGGAGGTATTTCTTCTGGCTTTCCTCTAAGAAGAGCCAAGTGGATAGTCTTTGCTATATCTTCTAGCATAACTGCAATCTTTAGCGCTTCTGAAGGGGATTTACCTATAGTAAATACTCCATGATTTTTTACTAAAACTGCAGGACTTTTTCCTATAACTCTCAATATCTCCCTCCCAATAGCCTCGCTACCAACAGGCGCATAGTCTGTACAGGGGACAGGTCCTCCAAAGTCATCCGCCATAGCGGTAAGATAAACAGGGATAGACTGGCCAAGAACTGCAAAACTTGTAGCATAATTAGAATGAGTATGAGTAATACCGTTTACATCCAATCTATGTTTGTATATGTAAAGATGGGTAAGGGTGTCTACTGAGGGCTTATGTTTTCCTTCTACCACATTCCCGTTCATATCAACAATGACCATATCTTCAGGTTTCATATTTCTATAGCTCATTCCACTAGGTTTTATGACCACATAATTTGTCTCTGGGTCTCTACCACTTACATTTCCACTAAACATAGTAACCAGTCTATTCCTTGATAGCTCAAGGTTCATCTCGCATACTTCTTCTCTAAGTCTCTCTAACATTGCTTCACCTCTTAATTATCTTAACATCTTTTGGTTCTAGAGTTATCTCTTCTATATAACCAGGGAATGATAACTTTATGGTCTCTAATTTATCACTATGATTCAAAAGAAAAATAAAAGTGCCATTCTTTCCTTCTCTTATCGTTACTTCAACATCTTTAGAACCCATAGCTATAACATCTATCTTACTCCTTGTTATAAGCCAGAATAAGAGAGACTCTATATATTCTATATCAACATCCGCTCCAACATAAATCGACTCTCCACTGCCAAATCTATTTATTGTCACTACAGGTTTTCCTGCAAATGGTCCATCCTCATACAATGCTATCACTTCTGCATTCTTAGGATTAACAAATTCACATATAGCTTTACAAGTAAACCTCTCTGGTCCTATACCTTTTATATGATACTTTTCACCTGGAGACATAGAGCAGTATTCTTCTATCTCTATCCCCAATAAATCTGATAGTTCACCTGGTAAAGTTTTGTCAGTAACTACATTATTCCAATCTTTTACTCCAGACCTAAGTGTAACTACTAAAGTCCCTCCGTTTCTAACATACCTTTCTAGATTCTCCTTGATCTCTGGAGTCATAAGATACAAGCTAGGAGCTATAACTAGTTTATATCTAGATAGGTCCTCTAGCGGATGAACAATATCGACAGGTACATGCTGATTGAATAAACCCGTATAGTACTTCTGTATTTGCTCCATATAATTGAAATCTGGATTGTTTGGTTGTATTTCTAATGCCCATCTTATATCGTAAGAATATATAATAGCAGTCTCTGCCTTATAGATAGAACCTGCCAATTCAGTAAGATTTTTGAGCTCTTCTCCCATCCTTTTTACTTCCTCATATCTCCTTCGAGGAACCCCGTCATGGTCTAAAATACCGTGCCAATACTCCTCTGTTCCAAATCTGCAGGTCCTCCATCTAAAATAGACTATCGCATCTGCGCCATGTGCTATACCTTGATAAGACCATAATCTGATCTCTCCTGGTAGCGGATGAGAACCAAAGATCTCCCATCCAGCTGCTCCACTCTGTTCTTCCATTACCCAGAAAGGCTTACCTCTGTTAACTCCTCTCATCACATCATGAGAAAGAGCTATTCTTGCAGGATCCGGGCTTCCTCTAAATCTTGGATAGTTATCCCAAGAGATGAAATCTAGAGATTCCGCCAGCTTGTAGTAATCTAATCCTCCAAAGAGTCCCATAAAATTGTGAGTTACAAACTTATCAGGGCAGATCTTCTTTAAGATCTCAACCTGAAGATTTTGATATTCTATTGTAGAATCAGAGACAAAGCGCAAAAAGTCTAAAAGGAGACTAGGGTTGTGAGATCCAACAGTTCTTCTAGGAATTATAATCTCATCCCAATCACTATAAGTCTGACTCCAGAAGATGGTTCCCCAAGATCTATTTAAGTTTTCTAGTGTTCCATATTTCTTCTTTACCCACTCTCTAAATTTTGTAAGACAGTTGTCACAATAACATCTATTACTCTCATGACAGCCTAATTCATTATCAATCTGCCAGCCAATAACATTAGGATTATCTTTATAATGTTCAGCCATAGCGGTTACTATCTTTCTTGTAAGTTCTCTATATTCGGAGCTATTATAACAATAATGTCTCCTTCCACCAGGACCCATTATATGTCCATCTTTATCTTTAGGGAGGACTTGTGGATACTTCTTGACTAGCCACATAGGAGGACTGGCTGTAGGTGTACCAAGCACAACTTTTATACCATGTTTACTTAATATTTCTATAGCCTTATCAAGCCAAGAAAAGTCATAATATCCTTCTTTCGGCTCTAGTTTAACCCATGCAAATTCTGCAAGTCTAACAACATTAATACCCGCTGATTCCATAAGATTAGCATCTATCTCCCACCTCTCTTCTGGCCAGTGTTCTGGATAATAATCCGCTCCATAATACATAATCTCTTTCCTCCTCTATGTTCCAGGAGCTCTCCACATAGGCTTTAGTAATCCCTCATCTACAAGTTGAAGTATCCTAGGATATATATCTCTCCACTTTTTATAGTACTGCTGGTAAACCTTATGATTTTCCATATTAGGTTCGTATACCCTTTCAAACCTTACTAATTTCTCTACCGCCTCCTGTAAGTCCTTATAAACACCCATAGCAACCCCAACAACCATAGCAGAACCTAGGGATGTTGCCTCTTTAACTACTGGAACCTTGATTCTTACCCCATATACATCAGCCATAATCTGGGGCCAGAGGAATCCCTTAGAAGAACCTCCACAGAATACTATCTCTTCTGCTGGAGCATTGGTAAGTTCTAGTAGAATCTGATAATTTCCATATGAGACATACGCAGCATTTTCTTCTAGAGCTCTATAACATTCCTTCTTGCCCGAAGTCTGAGGAGATAGTATATCAAATTGCAAGAAAGAAGGTGCTGCATGCTTCCATCTTCTAGCATTCATAACATCGGAGAAGATAGCAATGATACCATTAGACCCTGGAGGCGCCTGTTCTGCAAGTTTTTCTAGGAGATAGTATGGATCAACCCCCATTTGTTTAGCCATCTCCTTTTCCAATTGGCAGAAGGCATCCCTAAACCAACGTGTAGAAAAGCCATGATAAAAGCCAATTCCTTCTGTCATCCAAAAACCAGGCATACTGTGACATAGCGTCCTTACCCTAAACTTTGGGTCTATAAGAGGCTTATCGGTAACTACAGCTGTCTGCCATTGAGTTCCACCAACTATTACATATCTATTGTTTTCAACTGCACTAACACCAATCAAGGCAAGTTGAGTATCTGCCCCACCAGTAACTACAGGAGTTCCGGGTAGTAAACCAGTATCTCTAGATGCCTGTTCAGTTACTTCACCTATAATAGTCCCAGATTCATACACTGGAGGAAATATATCCTTACTTAAGCCTACCATATCTATAATCTCATCAGACCAGCTTCTCTTCGCTAGATCGAACATACCGGAACTAGAACCAATCGAAGGATCTGTGATAATCTTACCTGAAAGTTTATAGAGAACCCAATCGCTTAGCATATTCATATGTCCAATCTTGTTAAAGATCTCAGGTTGATGTTTCTTTAACCATAGAAATCTAGGAGGGTCTATAATATTTACCCAATCCCCACCAAGCTTAAAGATTTTTTCTGCTGCTCCTGAGTTTATAAGCTCTATAGCTTCATCTACTGCCCTTGCATCAAGATTCGTACATGCCCAAATTTCGTTCCCTTCCTTGTCATAAAGGACCATCCCTTCTCTCATACTACTTGCGGTTATAGCTAGCACTTCTTCTGGCTTAATTCCCGCTCTAGCCATAGCAGTTCTAATAGTCCTACAGAGAATCTCCCATGCTTCTTTAGTATCAAATTCCTGAGAACCAGGATACTCGGGAATTTCTTTTGGAATCCACTCTTCCTGAGCTTGGGCTATCTGATTTCCCTCTAAGTCAAAAATAAGACACCTTCCACTACCAGTCCCCGCATCTAGGGTAACAATATACTTTCCCTTCATTGTTTTACACCTCTCTTTTTAAGGAAGATTTTGGATAAATTATAGCAAAAAGATTAAAAGTAGGCTACCCTAGGGCACATTGGATCAGGAGAATAGATATTATTACTGAGAAATTTTGCCCTAGCATAGCATCCTCCATAACATATTTCCTTTATCGAACAATTATTGCAAGGAGAGGTCTCAATGGTTCTTAATAATCCAAGAATCAACTCGCTACTTATTAAACTTCTCCAAACCTTAGCAACACCTTCCCTAACATTTCCAAAGGATATATCTACTGTATCACAGACCAAGACGTCTCCTGTAGGGGTGATATCCATCTCATCCATACTTCTACATCCAAAAAAGGAAGTATAGGAAGAATTTATTATTAATCCGGCAAAAGGTACACACCATACCTCAGTAATAAATTTGAGTGACTTTGCAGTATTCTCTACTTTGTGAAGTACATCTATTAACTCTTCTTTACTAAGTATTATGTCCCTAGTAGCTCTTCCTACAGGTAAGACAGGTATTATGCAAGCCTTAGAACTTCCTAGCTCTTTAGAAAGTGCTATATAGTCTGCAACTTCGCTAGCATTTATCTTACTGCAGGCAAAGACAGTATAGAATTTAATACCAAAAGACTTGAACAATTCTATAGCTTTAAGCACTTTATCCCAAGTTCCAATTCCCCTAATATTTTCATGAGTCTCTTTAGTAGCTCCATCAATACTTATATATACTTCAATATTATTTTTTGCCAATACTTCAGCTATCTTCTCGGATACTAATGTACCATTAGTATTTATAGTTACCCTCTCTATCCCCCTCTTTTTAGTCTCCTCTAAAATAGTAACAACATCTTCTCTCAAAAGGATTTCTCCACCAGTAAAATCTATCCTCTTTACACCAAGCTCTACTGCCTCGTCTAAAGCTTTTAATATTTCATTCAACTTTAATTCCCTATTATCTCCAAATCTACCTGCCACATAACAAAATCTACATTTTAAGTTACACCTCTCATTTAAAAGCCAAATAATTCTATTAGGTCTCTTGTCAATGGCACTGCCCTTTTCTACAGACATACATCGACTCCTCCTTCGACAGGGATTTCAAAAGTAAAACGTAAAATGTTTTCCAATTACTATTAATATTATACTACCGAACTATTGTCACTTTTTTATCAACTCTCACCAGAAAAAGAAAATACCCCTCTTTACTCAATATTTCATTATTTCTGAACACTGTGGTAAAATATCCCTTAGTAAAAATTCTGGAGGTGATAGGACATGGCTTATTTTGATATGCCACTAGAAAAGTTAAAAACTTACTTACCAGAGAGGTATGAAGAACCAGATTTTGATTCCTTCTGGAAAGAGACCATAAAAGAAGCAGAGCAATATCCACTTAATCCTATCTTTGAGAGAGTAGATTTCTATTTAGATCTAGTAGAGACATTTGATGTCACTTTCTCGGGATACAAAGGACAAAGGATAAAAGGCTGGTTAATAATACCGAAGATAAGAACGAGGAAATTACCCTGTATAGTAGAGTTCATAGGATACGGAGGAGGAAGAAGCTTTCCATTTGATTGGTTGCTATGGAGTAATGCAGGATATGCCCACCTAATTATGGATACAAGAGGACAAGGTAGTAGTTGGACGCCAGGAGATACGCCAGATTATGAAGAGGACAATTCTAATCCTCAATATCCCGGTTTTATGACTAGAGGTATATTAGATCCAAAGACCTACTACTATAGAAGGGTGTTTACAGATGCAGTAAGGGCAGTAGAAACTGCTTGCGAATTCCCAGATATAGATCCCGAAAAGATAGCGGTCTGCGGTGGAAGTCAAGGTGGAGGAATATCTCTAGCAGTAAGTGGTCTATCTCCTAAAGTAAAGGCGCTTATGAGCGATGTTCCATTTCTATGTCACTATAAGAGGGCTTTAGAATTAACTGACGAGATGCCTTATGGGGAGATTAACAGATATTGTAAGATACACAGAGATAAGATAGAGATAGTATTTAAAACTCTATCTTACTTTGATGGTGTTAATTTTGCAGTTCGTGCCAAATGTCCAGCTATATTTTCAGTAGGACTTATGGATACGATATGTCCTCCATCAACGGTCTTTGCAGCTTATAATTACTATGGTGGTGAGAAGGAGATAAGGATATATCCATATAATGGACATGAAGGAGGAGGCTCTTTCCATACGCTAGAGAAACTAAAATTTATAAAGAGAATCTTTGGATAAGATGGAGAAATTAGATATAACAATACTTATTAAGCCTACTTCTGCCCAATGCAATTTAGGATGTAGATATTGTTTCTATTCTCCAAAAGAGAATCTGTACCAAGAAAGATATAAACGAATGAGTCTTGATATTTTAGAAGTAATAATAGAGAAAGTATTGGCTACAGCGAAAAGTGTTACCTTCTGCTGGCAGGGAGGAGAGCCTACCTTAATGGGGCTCCCCTTTTACAAAAAGGCTGTAGAGTATCAAGAAAAATATAGAAGGAATAATCAAAAGGTAAATAATGCGTTCCAAACAAATGGAATTCTGTTAGATGAGGAGTGGGCAATATTTTTTAAAGAGAATAACTTTTTAGTTGGCTTAAGTATGGATGGACCATCAAACTTTCATGATGAATATCGATTAACAAAAGATGGAAAACCGACGCATCATATTGTCCTTAGTAAACTAAAGCTGTTACAAGAATATGGTGTAGATTTTAATATATTGACTGTTGTAAGTGATCAAAATAGCAAGAAACCAGAAGCTCTATTTAGATACTTTAGAGAACTTGGTGTAGAGTATATGCAATTTATACCTTGCCTAGAAAGAGATAAAGAGGAAAGAATTGCTAGTTTTTCTGTAGACCCTGTAAGCTATGGAAACTTTCTCTGCTCAATGTTTGACAAATGGTACAATAATGGGAAACCAGAATGTTATATAAGAGAGTATGAGGAATGGTTAATAGCCTATGCATATGGAATAAATCCCTGTATGTTTAAACCATACTGTGAAGGAGCATTGGTTATAGAGTATAATGGGGATATATATCCCTGTGACTTCTTTGTAGAACCAGAATGGTATCTGGGGAATATAAAAGAGAATTCACTAGAAGATATATACAATAGTGAACTATATAGGAAATTCAGCGAAAGGAAGCATATCCTAGACAGAAGATGTCTAAATTGTAAGTGGCTTAATCTCTGCTGGGGAGGATGTCCAAAGTTTAGGATAGGGAAAAGAGGAGAAAATGTCAATTATAGCTACTATTGTAGCTCCTATCAAAAATTCTTCAACCATGCAGATAAATATTTCAAAAATCTCTTAAAATCTATTTAAATCTCTTCACGTAGTCTAATGCAGAAATACGACCTACAAAAACTTGAGATGCGTAGAGTATTTCCATTAGATCTCTATCAGTAGGGTCAAGAATAACACTATCAAGTCCATTAGCTACTGCCATACTTAAAAAAGCTCTATTAAGTAGGGACCTGTTGGGAAGGCCAAAAGATACGTTACTCAGCCCCATAGTGGTAAGATAACCCTTACTATCAAAATATGAAAGGGCTTTAAGTGTTTCCCTTACCTGTTCTGAGCTTGTAGCAACTGGAAATACTAGTGGGTCAAGGATTATATCAACTCTGTCACTACTATCAAATCTAGAGAGGATATCTTCCCCGTTCTTTACCCTTTCTTCCGCATCCTTAGGCAGTCTTTCTTTACCAGTAGTAAGGGCTACTGTTACAGTTCCATATTTCTTAGCTAGCCTTATTATTTCTTCCCTAGAAGATTCCAAAGATATAGAATTTATACACGCCCTACCCGGATACAACCTAAGAGCCATCTCTAAGACTTCAGGATTCTGAATATCAAAAACTAAAGGGATATCCCCAAACTGTTGAAAATTTATTACGAGTTCCTTAACTAGTTCTTTCTCATCAATATCCTGAGAACCAAGATGTATATCTATAGCCTTAGCTCCTGCCTGAACCTGCTCTCGTCCAAGCTCTATAAGTCCATCTATATCATTAGAAGAGAGCAACTTTTTACACTCTTCTGCGTAAGCATTCAATTTTTCTCCTATCACAGTAATAGACAAATCTTTAGATATCTCCACTAACTTAGTTCTAGAAGTAAATACAGAATAAGAACTTCGTCTCTCTATTTTGAACTTCTGCATCCCCTTTACAGCATTACTTATTGCCCTGGTATGCTCGGGGGTAGAACCACAACAAGAACCAACAATACTTGCTCCAAGTTTAATATACTTTACAGCAGAATCTGCTAACTGTTCAGGAGTTTCAGGGTAAACTAACTTACCATCTTCAATAATAGGCATACCAGCATTAGGCTGGATACTAATATAAGGGACCCCAGAAAGAATCATCCTTTCTAAGACTCTATAGAGGCCTTCTGAACCCATGCTACAGTTAGCTCCTACTACATCTGCTCCTAAACTCCATAGGACTAAAGCACAGACTTCTGGTGGTGTACCCGAAGTAGTACGTAGATTTTCAGAGAAACTCATCTGACATATAACAGGAAGTTTGGTATTTTCCTTACAGGCAAGAAGGGCTATCCTAGCCTCTTGAAGGTCTCCCATAGTTTCAATAATAATAGCGTCTACCCCACCTTCTTCTAAAGCCATAGCCTGCTCTTTAAATGCCTCATAGGCAGATTCGAAAGATAAATCTCCAAAAGGTTCTAATATCTTACCCGTAGGACCTATAGAACCTAAAACAAAGACTTTATCTTGGGCTACTTTTCTAGCTATTCTAGCACCAGCTATATTTAATTCTCTGACCTTATCCTCTAAGTGATGAGCCGAGAGCCTAAATCTGTTAGCTCCAAAAGTATTTGTCTCTATACAATCAGCCCCTGCCTCTACATAAAGCCTATGTATCTCTTCTACTACATCAGGCTTAGTAATATTCCATTCTTCGGAGCAACCTCCTGAGATAAGTCCATACCTCATAAGCATAGTACCCATAGCACCATCACATACCAAAATTCTTTCCTTTAAAGCCTCAAGAAACGAGTAGTTCATCTGGTAGCTTCACCCTCTTTGCTCTTGCCCAAAGTCTCTCTAAATTATAGAATTCACGAGTCTCAGGCTCCATTATATGAATAACAAACGAATTATAGTCTAAAATCACCCAACCTCCTTCATACTCACCTTCTATATGAAGAGGAGATATACCCTCTTGAGACATAACTCTATCTATATTTTCTACTATAGCAGAAGTTTGATGAGAAGTCTGTGATGTAATAATCACAAAATAATCCGTGATAGTCAAAAGTTCCTGAAGGTCTAAAAGGACTATATTTTCCCCCTTCTTTTCTACCGCTGCACTTATTGCAGCATAGATTAACTCAAGAGTAGATTTCATTTAAACCGCCTTTTCCCTCCTTTATCAAATGATTCCAAACCTCAATAGTCTTTGGATGTATCATCCAATTATTCCTAACAATATAACCTATAGTAAGGTTAATTGCAAATAAGATTGCCTCATCAAGGTCTCTCTTTAATATCTCTCTCAGATGATTAACACCAGGAAAATCTCTATGATATTCAACATAATCAGCTATAAATATAATCTTATCTAAAGTAGACATCTCTTTATCACCTGTGGTATGCTTCCATATAGCACTAAGTATATCTCTATCTCTTATACCAAAATATTCACGGGCAAATATACTGCCTACAGGAGCATGAAGTATCTGAGGAGAAGAAAGGTCCCAAATAGATAATGGTATATTATAAGTTCTGGCTAATCTGATAAGTTCCTCATCTGAAAATCCTTTGGCACAATCATGCAAAAGCCCAGCTAGAGAAGCCTTTCTAACATCCACATCATATCTCTCTGCAAGATAAACTGCCTCTTTTTCTACCGCTAGTGTATGTAGAAAACGTTCTTTTGAAAGATGTTCTCTTAAAAAAGAGATATAAAACTCCCTATTGTCTATATAAGCCATGCTTTCTTATGTAAGCCTCTACAGGTTCTGGTACCATATATCTAATAGGTTTACCCTGAGCCACTCTCTCCCTTATTAGAGTCGAAGATATTGCATAACCAGGTATCTCTAGCAAAGAAACATTATCTAGGATCTCCTTATCTAGATTTTTCAGGCACTCTGGATTATACCCAGGACGAGTCACTGCTATAAAATGTGCCAATTTTACCAATTCGTATGGATCTCTCCAGGTAAGGATTTCAAGTATTGCATCAAGACCTGTTATAAAGAAAAGTTCAGATTTAGGATACATCTCCCTAAATACCCTTACCGTATCTACCGTATAAGAAGGGCCTGGACGTTCTATTTCTATACGTGATATATTGAAATAAGGATTTGTAGCTATAGCTAAAGCAGTCATTATATATCTATCCTCTGCCGGAATAACCGACCTTGGTGTCCTATGAGGTGGCTGTCCAGAGGGGATAAATATAACCTGATCTAGATTGAATTGATGTCTAGCTTCTTCTGCTGCTACCAAGTGTCCATAGTGTATAGGATTAAAAGTCCCACCCATAAGTCCAATCCTATCAGAGTTCATATCTAATCCTCCCCCCGAGTAGGATAAATGGAATGCCTTCTATTATAATCTTATCTCCTTCCTCTGCTCCATTTCTTCTTAGAGCATCCAACAAGCCATACCTTTTTATAAGAGGATTTAACAAAAGGTGATGATCTCTCTGAGAAAAGTCTATCCTTCTTATGTCTTTAGCCAGGTCTCTGCTAGATATGTAAAAGGTTCTACCTATTTTTTCTATAGAGAGAGGCTCCATCTCTACATCTATTCTCTCATTCTCTAATGATACAGGAATAGAAGACTTAGAGCTAAAGGCATCAATTATCCTATTCCTTAATGACTCTATTTTATCCTCAATGAAAATATCATCTTTAGAAAATACTATTATATCTTTCTTAAGGAGAGTCTCATTATAGTGAGATAATTCACTTTTCAAAACATCTAAGTCTTTTTCATTCTCAAAGAGAAGGATTAGCAGTCTTGCCCTCTCAGCATGCTTCAAAAACTTATTCCCCAATCCAAAACCCCTATAAGACCCTTCAATAATAGCAGGGATCTCTACTAACTTTAAGAGTCTTATACCTGTATCAAAGACCCCAAATACAGGCTCAGTAGTAGTAAATGGATAATCTGCAATCTTAGGTCTAGCATTTGTAAGAAAAGATAATAGAGTTGATTTACCAGAATTGGGTAAACCTATAATAGCTATATCAGTTATAGACTTTAAGACTAGAGAAATTCTTACTTCTTCTCCCACTTCCCCTTTTTCTGCAACCTGAGGAGCTCTATATCTATTAGATAGAAAATTACTATTACCTCTACCTCCTCTACCTCCTTTAGCTACAAGAAGTTTATCGTAAGGAGAAAGTATCTCTCCTAAGAATTTGCCATTATCAACATTATAAACACAAGTACCTAAAGGAACTCGAAGATACAGATCTTCTCCATCTTTTCCGCTTTTTCTATTTCCTTGCCCCTGAGAACCTGACTCAGCAGATAACTTTTTCTTAGAATGATAAAAATTTAGAGTCTCTAGATTTTCATCACCTATTATGTAGACATCTCCTCCCTTTCCTCCGTCTCCTCCATCAGGACCACCCTTAGGAAGATACTTCTCTCTATGAAAACTTAAAGCACCAGGTCCTCCATCTCCTCCCTTAACTTTAATGACAATTTCATCCACAAACATACTAAGATTGGACAGGAATAACACTCACTACCTTTTTATCTTTTTTTGTCCTAAAAGAGACGATACCATCTACTAAGGCAAAGAGAGTAAAATCTTTTCCCATTCCTACATTCTGTCCAGGATGGATCCTAGTTCCTCTTTGCCTTACTATAATATTACCAGCAGTTACAAACTGCCCATCTGAACGTTTTACCCCTAAATATTTAGGATTACTATCTCGTCCATTAGTTGTACTTCCTGCACCCTTTTTATGAGCCATAAGTCACCTCTGCTATCTGTACTCTAGTAAGATACTGTCTATGCCCTCTCTTTCTCCTATAATGTTTTTTCGGTCTATATTTAAATACTATAATTTTCTTACCTCTAAATTGGTCTAATACAATTCCTCTTACTTTTATATTCTCTAAGTAAGGGGTTCCTATAACACTCTCCCCTTCCTTAGTCTTTACCATTAATACTTTATCAAATACTACCTCTTCTCCTTCTCCTGCTTCTAACTTCTCTACAGTCAGTATATCTCCGGGACTTACCTTATACTGTTTTCCACCTGTCTCTATAATAGCATACACTTGTTATGTCTACCTCCTAAAAAGATTTAATTGACAGTTTAAAATTTACCATACAGATAAAATAAAGTCAAGACTAAAAAGTTTAGGTTAACAGCTATCTCCAGCAACATAGCCAGTAGAAAATGCTATCTGCAGGTTGAACCCTCCAGTATAACCATCCACATCTATAACCTCACCAGCAAAAAAGAGACCCTTTACTATCTTAGATTCCATAGTTGAAGGATCAATTTCATTGATATCAACTCCGCCAGAGGTAATAATTGCTTCCTCTATAGGTCTGAATCTAGAGACCGTTAAACTTATGTTCTTAAGTAACTTTACTAGTTTCCTTCTCTCTTCCCTTGTTATCTGATTTACATATTTATCTCTAGGGATACTAGATAATTCTACTATAACAGGAATTAAAGATCTTGGTAATAACTCTCCTAAAGAGTTGACAAAATACTTCCTAGAGTATTTTTCAAAATCTCTCTGAATCCTCCTATCTAACTCTTCTTCTGAAAGACCGTGTTTCAAATCAATTATAATTCTGTATCTATCTTTAGCAATGTCTCTCATATGAGAACTAGCTGAGAGTATTATAGGACCCGAGACACCAAAATGAGTGAAAAGCATCTCGCCAAAATCATCGTATACTTTCCTATTAGATTGATTAAGTACTGCTATATAGACATTCTTCAATGTCAACCCCTGAAGTTTAGGAACCCAAGGTTCTTCTATCTCTAAAGGCACTAATGAAGGTTTAGGAGGAACTATAGTATGGCCTAACTCCCTAGCAAATCTATATCCATCACCTGTAGAACCTGTTTTAGGATAAGATAATCCTCCTGTAGCAATAATTACACTATCTGAGGAGATAAATCTACCATCACTAAGGATAACGCCTAAGACTTTATTGTTTTCCTTTAGTACCTTTTTTACTTCCCCCCTTACTATCTCTACATTATTAATTCTTAAGTAGCTCTCCAAAGCCTTAAGTATATCTTCTGCCCTATCGGATTCCGGAAAAACTCTACCTCCTCTTTCAACCTTAGTCTTGACCCCCAAATTATTGAAGAATCTTATCAGGTCTCTATTAGAAAACTTATTAAAGGCGCTATAGAGGAACTTTCCATTTCTAGGTATATTTTTTATAACTCCTTGAAGATCAGTATCATTAGTAAAATTACATCTTCCTTTCCCAGTTAAAAGTAGCTTCTTACCTAAGATATCATTCTTCTCTACAAGTAAAACTTCAAGACCTCTACTACCTGCAGTGCCTCCTGCTATCATACCAGCAGGACCGCCACCTTAACTACTACCCTTTTTGCCATAACAAAACTCTCCTAATCCATTATCCAATTATAAGTTCTATATGATAAAATATCTCTTATGAATAATGCATACATTACATTTTACTCTAAATCTGTATCAGATACAGAAGAACTTGGTAGAATAATAGGAGAAGTAAGCGAAGGTGGGGAAACCCTCCTACTACAGGGAGAGCTTGGAGCAGGAAAAACCATATTAGTAAAGGGTATAGCAAAAGGCTTAGGTATAAGTGTACCTGTAGTTAGTCCGACCTTTATAATAATAAGGTCATATAACGGGAGGCTTACACTAAACCACATAGATCTATACAGATTGAATAGCATAGAGGGACTAGGTATTGAAGAATACCTTGATGATGATTCATCGATTACCGTGGTAGAGTGGGGAGAAAGGTTGGTTAATTGGATAGATCTAAAAGAGTATCTCCTAGTGAAAATAGACATACTTGACGAGGACTCTAGGAGAATTATTATGCTTCCAAAAGGGGAAAGATATGTTAGTCTTATAGAGAGGATAAAAGATGGCGGACTTAACACTTGATACAAGTACTAGTTATCTATCTATAGCTATAGTAAAGGAAGATATAACATTATACGAAAAGAATGTATATTCTTTAAAACTACACTCTGTACTTCTTCCTAATGAAATAAAAAGGGCTTTAGAAATAACCAAAGAGAAGATAGAAAGGGTCTTTATTGCTATCGGACCTGGATCTTTCACAGGGTTAAGAGTTGGGCTCTCCCTAGTAAAGGGAATGGCTCTATTTAGTAATATACCTGTTATAGGTGTTCCTACTTTTGATGGTCTTGCTTATAATATTCCTCCAGAAGGGAGATTATCTATTATTATGAGGTATAGGATAAGTAAGGCTTATTATGCTATATATACCGCTGAAAATAATAGATGGATATGTAAAAAGATAGACGTTGCTGAGATAAATGAACTTCCCAAAGTAGTTATAGATGAAAAAATAGCTATAGTGAGAGAACAAAACTATAAAGAGATAGCAAGTATGTTTCAAAATCCAATATTTATAGTTCCTAAAGCCTCCCTTCTGAAAATAGCAGGCGAAGGGAAAGAACCAGATATCTTAGAGAAATTAACTCCTCTATATATAGAACCTTCGGAGGCAGAAAAAATTAAAGGTATATGATTGAGATTAAGCGGATGACAGTAAAACATCTAAAAGAAGTTTTGAGGATTGAGGAATTGTCCTTTCCTATGCCATGGAGTTTTCAATCATTCTATAATGAGCTGGTAAGTAATCCATATGGCTATTATGTAGTAGCGGTAGAAGATGATAAAGTTGTAGGCTATGGAGGTATGTGGATACTTTTTGAAGAGTGTCATATAACAACAATAGCAGTCGATCCTAAGAGGAGGAGAGAAGGGATAGGAAGAAAAATTATGGAGCATCTTATAGAAAAGGCTAAAGAACAGGACACAGAATGGGTATCCTTAGAGGTTAGAATATCAAATGTACCTGCACAAAACTTATATAGGTCTTTAGGATTTGAAATGGTAGGGATAAGAAGAAAATATTATCAGCCTAATAATGAGGACGCCATTATAATGAGACTAATGTTAAAGGGGAAGAAAGGCAGTGTATATCCTGGGTATAGACACATCATGTGATGATACCTCTGTTGCTATATTAAAAGATGGACATAGTATATTATCAAATCTAGTGAGTTCTCAGCATGATATACATGAACGCTTTGGTGGGGTAGTGCCTGAACTTGCCTCTAGAAGACATCTGGAAAATATAGTCCCTATGATAAAATTGGCATTAAAAGAGGCAGGTATAGAAAAAGAGGATATAGACGTAATAGGAGTAACTTATGGACCTGGTTTAGTAGGTTCACTATTAGTCGGACTTATGACAGCAAAAGGCTTGGCTTATTCTCTTAATAGACCACTAATAGGCATAAATCATATGGAAGGGCATATCTTTGGAGCTATCCTCGAACACAAAGACCTCTTTCCTCCGTTTATAGCTCTAGTAGTATCTGGAGGGCATACAGACTTAGTAATAGTAAAGAGATACTTCTCTTATCAGGTTATAGGATCAACAAGGGATGATGCAGCTGGAGAAGCCTTTGATAAAGTGGCAAGATTGTTAGATATTGGTTATCCTGGAGGTCCTGCTATAGAGAGATTTGCCAAATTAGGTAAGGTAGACTACAATCTACCTAGGGCTATTCCAGAAGGATATGACTTTAGTTTTAGCGGATTAAAGACCGCTGTAAACAAATTATTAAAAGAGGATGTAGATTTACCATCAGTAGCCTACAGCTTCCAAGAGGCAGTTGTAGATGTACTGGTGGACAAGTCTATAAGAGCTTGTAATGACTATAGAATACATAAACTTGCGATCTCTGGTGGAGTAGCAGCCAACAAAAGACTTAGGGAAAGATTTCTCGAAGAGTCATCTAAGTATAATATAAAAGTATATTTTCCTTCTATCTCTATGTGCACAGATAATGCAAGCATGATTGCCTGTGCCACTTATTATAGATACCTAGCAGGATATAGAAGCGACCTTTCACTAAATGCAGAAAGCTACTGTAGTTATCCAAATGGATAAACTATGGAATGATCTATCAGAAAAAATTAAGAGTTATAACTTAGGGAATCTTGAAGAGGAAGTAAATCTAAATATACAACAAGCTAGGGAGTACTATCTAGCTATGGAGAATACCTCTACATTGACAAGTCCTCTTTTTCTTTTCTACTTCATGGTAAGTCTAGCTAGAGTCATCTTTATCTGTAAAAAGAGACAACCATTCAAAGAGGTCTTACATGGCCTTACAACTAGAAAAGAAGGAATCTCTGTCACCGTAAAAGCGCATGGAACTTTTCCTATACTCCATAGTATTATTAGTGGGACAAGGATCAAGCCTGGAACTAAATTTGGTATAGAAGAACTTATAAGTATGATCCCTTGGATTTCTAAGATAGAAAATCCACAACTACCCCCGATATCTGCTAGCTATATCCTATGTTTCCTATTAAGTATGCTATCTAGATATGATCCAGTAATATGGGATAATATAAGAAAGGAATATAGTATTGGTCTTTTCTTAAGAGAAGCACCTATTTACTTCTTAGATGAGGTAGTAAAAGCCTTATAGTAAATTTTTACGAACTGTGATATACTTTAGGTAGAAAAATATATGGAGGTGAGCTCTATGGCTAAAAGATTTGTAGTTCTTTTACTTGTTCTTCTGTTTGCAGTAGGAGCAGTTGGAGGGTGTTTAAATCAAACTCCACCAGATCTTAGCGGAACTTGGAATGGGAAAATGAGTAGGGATTTAAATCCAACTATACGTGATTTTGCAGATGTAACTATAAATTTGACTCAAGATCAAAACAATCAGTTTTCAGGAACAGTAACTGTAACATACAATCCTAATACCTCTAATGAAGTTACACTACAAGCTACTATCACTCCTAGTGAGAGTTCAACAAATGAATGGGGAGCTACAATAAAGGCTAACGGAGTCAATAATACTGGAAGCGATATTGTCGTATCTAATGGAAACTTTTCATTTAAAATTTCAGTAGGAAGTACATATAAATTCACATTTGCATTACCTCACCTATATGCCTGTAGGGGTGGAGATCTTAGCGAACTGATTGGCACGTATATTTTGAATATTAATAATGATTCTAATCCCATCGATTCTGGCTCAGTTAACTTAGTAAAGCAATAAATAGTGAGATTAAGCCTCAAGGAGAATTCTCCTTGAGGCTTTGATCCTATATGAGATTTATATGTGAAAAGATTGAAGTTATTTATGATCAAGAAAACTTTACTATAAAAAGTTTTACTTGGAAGGGTAAAGAATACAAGATAATAGAAATCCTTTCTACCTGGCAGGATTGGAAATTCCCTAGCAGTCTAGCAGGAAAGCATACCTGGCTACAGAGACGGCATCGTAATTATTTTGTTATAAAAACAGACACCAATGAAGTATTTGAGATATATCTAGACAGAAAAGGCGGTAAAAGGGAATGGATTCTCCTAAAGAAATTATAAATTCACCTCTTTGCTATCTCATCAAATAGTTCCTGTAAAAGTTCTAAATCTATCTCTGTTAATTTAGCTCTAACAATAAGGTCTGGCCTATGTTCAAGTGTTTTCCTTAAGGCTTCTTTTCTTCTATAAAGTTCTATCTTCTTATGGTTCCCACTTAGTAAGACATCCGGAACCTTATATCCTTTAAAATCATAAGGTCTTGTATACTGGGGATAGTCAAAAACACCTTTAGAAAAAGACTCTTCCTTCACTACTTCGCTATCTATAACTTGTGGAAACATCCTAGATATGGCATCTACAATTACCATTGCAGGTACCTCTCCACCACTCAAGATATAATCACCTATAGAAATCTCTAGATCTGCTAGATAAAGAGCGACTCTCTCATCTACGCCTTCATAGTGACCACATATAAGAATTAAATTCTTCTCCTTACTTAACTCTTCTACTAAAGTCTGCGTAAGAGGAATACCTTGAGGGGAAAGGAGTATAGTCTTTCCTCCCCCTCTAAGTCCCTTTATATATTCGACGGCATTAAATATCGGTTCTGGCTTAAGGATCATACCCCTACCCCCACCATAAGGATAATCATCAACTTTTCTATACTTATCCTCTGTAAAATCTCTTGGATTAAATATATTTACTACTATATGCCCTAACTGTTGAGCTCTTTTTACTATACTAAAATTGAGAGGGCCTATAAAAGCCTCAGGAAAAATTGAAATAATATCTATATACAGAGACATCACAGAAAACTTATAGTGACTCTACTAATATCTGAACTTTACTCTTTTTATATTTACGGGCTAGTGTACTAGTAACAGCCCTTACTGCATTTATCGTCTTTCCCCCTTGTCCTAACACCTTCCCCATCTCACTATCTGGAACTCTTACTATAAACTTAATCTTCTTTCCAGTAGACTCAGATGTTATATCAACCTTATCCACATCGTCTACTAGACATCTTATAAGGAATTTTACTGTATTGTAAAGTTCGTCCATCTCTCCTCCTTCATCCATTCAAATTATTAAGATCTAAGCCAGCTTGAATAAGTAAACGCTTAACAGTATCAGTAGGTTGAGCTCCCTTCTTTATCCAGTCTTTAGCCTTCTCTAAATCTATATTTATAACTGCAGGATTGGAAATTGGATCATAAAACCCTAGGATATCTATAAATTTGCCATCTCTAGGGCTATGGACATCTGCTACCACGACTCTGTAACTTGGTCTACCACGTTTACCCATTCTTCTAAGCCTTATCTTTACCATAATCTACCTCCTAACAATGGAAATCTTCCTTTCTTTTCTAGCTGAGAAAATTGCTTAATCATACCTTTAATCTGCTCATACTGCTTGAGTAGCTGATTTATCTCTTGCACTGTAGTTCCACTACCTCTAGCTATCCTCTTCTTTCTGCTAGCGTTAATAATATGTGGGTTCTCTCTCTCCTCTACAGTCATAGAACTTATAATAGCCTCGATTCTTTTGAGTCTCTTTTCATCAACTGATATAGGCATCTTAGTGGTTAACTTGGAGAAGCCAGGTATCAGGGTCATTAGTTGATCTAAAGGACCCATATTTCTTATCTCTTTAAGCTGTTCCATAAAATCATTAAGTGTAAACTTTTCTAGAGACTTCTCTGCCCTTTCTTTAGATACTGCCGATTCGACCTTTTCTACTAAGGTCTTTATATCACCCATTCCAAGGATTCTACTAGCTATCCTATCAGGATAAAAAGGCTCTATAGCATCAAACTTTTCTCCTATACCTACAAATACAATTGGAACACCAGTTACTGCTCTCATAGAAAGAGCAGCCCCACCTCTAGCGTCTCCATCCATCTTTGTAAGGATAATACCTGTAAGAGGAACCACCTTAGCAAATGATTCTCCTATATTTACCGCATCTTGCCCTGTCATAGCATCTACCACAAGGAAGACCTCTTGAGGATTAACCCTTTCATAGGTCTTTCTCAATTCATCCATTAACTCATCGTCTATATGAAGTCTCCCTGAAGTATCTAAAATTACAGGTGCATAGATTTTCTCTCTTGCAAACCTTACCGCATTTTCTGCTATAGTTATTGGATCGGTATTTTCCTTATAAACAGGAACATTTATACTATTACCTATAACTTCTAGTTGCTGAACAGCGGCAGGTCTTCTGGTATCACAAGCAACTAATAAAGGTCGCCCCTGTCTCTTTTTATAGTATACAGCTAACTTTCCAGCTGTAGTAGTCTTTCCAGAACCTTGAAGTCCTACTAACATAATAACTGAAGGAAGGGCTTTTTCAGTCTTCCCTTCTCCACCAAGTAAAGCAGTGAGTTCTTCATATATAATCTTTAAAATCTGTTCGCTAGGTGATACACTCTTTAATACAGACTCCTGAAGAGCCTTCTCTCTAACCTTCTCCAAAAAATCCTTTACTACTTTATAGTTTACATCTGCCTCTAGAAGCGTTATCCTTATCTCCCTTAGAACTTCCTGTATGTCTGCTTCGCTAAGTTTTCCGCGTCTTTTAATCCTGTCAAATACATTCTGTATCTTTTCTGTTAAAGCCTCAAACATAAATCAATTCATCTCCCAGAATAAAGCATTAACAAATTCTTCGGTATTAAAACTCTGCATATCATCGATTCCCTCCCCTACTCCAACTAATACTACGGGGATCTTAAATTCAGAAGCTATACTTATTACTACTCCACCTTTAGCAGTACCATCAAGCTTAGTAACCGCTATTCCATCTACCGCTAAAGCATCATTAAACATCTTGACCTGATTTATAGCATTCTGCCCCATAGTAGCATCTATAACGAGAAGGGTATAGATCTGATAATCCTCTCTTTCTCTCTCTATTACTCTCTTTACTTTCTTTAGCTCTTCCATAAGATTATACTTTGTATGAAGTCTTCCTGCTGTATCTACTATTACTATATCTATATTCCTAGCCTTGGCAGATTTTAAACCATCAAAAGCAACTGCGGAAGGGTCTGCTCCTTCTCTATGTTTTATAACTGGTATGCCTACTCTTTCTCCCCAGATTTCCAACTGCTCTATAGCAGCTGCCCTGAATGTATCACCTGCAACAAACATAACACTCTTTCCTCTATCTCTAAGAAGCTTTCCCAACTTGCCTATAGTCGTTGTCTTTCCACTACCATTTACTCCTATAACAAGTATTACCCACTTTCCAATAAGGAATTTATCTATAATATTAGAGGAGGAGGGGAAAAGGGAAATAATACTACTCTTCAATAAAGAAGACAATTGCTCATTAGGGGACATCTTCCACTTTGCCTTAAGCTCCTCTAACAATCTTTCGGTAATCTTAGGTCCCACATCAGCGCTTAGAAGAGCTACTTCTAGCTCTTCTAAGTCTTCTGCAGATATATTAGAAAAGCCCCTCTTTATTAAAGCCCTAGTCTTTTCTAAGCCCTGTCTTAGTCTATCTAACCAACCCATTCTACTTTATTGCCTGAATAGAGAACTTTATAGCAGTCCTCTCTTCTCCATCAACTTCTACCTTGGTAAACGCTGGATACATCACTAAATTAATTCCATTAGGGGCTAGATATCCTCTAGCTATAGCAATTGCCTTTACTGCCTGGTTTACAGCCCCTGCTCCAATAGACTGAAGTTCTACGCCTCCTCCATTTCTAATGACAGCAGCAATAGCTCCTGCAACAGACTTAGGATTAGATTTTGCAGACACTTTTAGAACTTCCATTATCTATCCCTCCTTTTCAAAATTATGTAGTTTACCTAAAGCTTCTTTAGCAGCATATTGCTCTGCTTCCTTCTTACTAAAACCGCTACCTGTACCTAGAGATCTTCCTTTAACTATGACTTCTGCTATAAACTTTCGTGCATGCATAGGACCTTCCTCTCCTATCACCCTATAAACGGGTGTCTCTTTAAAGAGAGCTTGAACGTTCTCTTGAAGTTTACTCTTATAATCCTCTTCTATCGAGCTCCCAATACTAAAGATTCTCTCCAAAAACATACGAGCTTTATCAAATCCTTCTCCTATAAAGATAGCACCTACCAGGGCTTCTAGGGCATTACCTAAAATGGTATATCTTTCTCTCCCTCTATCTAAGTCTTCCCCTCCTCCTACTCTCATCTGCTCCTTAATATCAAGTTTTAGTGCAATATCCGCTAAGTATCTTCTACTTACAAGCTTAGCCTTATATTTACTCATTTCCCCCTCTGATAATGGTGGTTCAATCTTAAATAGGCTCTCTGCTACAACTAAACCAACTACAGCATCTCCAAGAAATTCTAATCGCTCGTTATTATTAACTTCATCAAAAGATCGATGTGTAAAAGCTAGTTCCAATAGGTCGTCAGGTATTTTTATATCTAACTCTTCTAGTATCTCAAGATACCTAGGTTTCATAGTACTTCTTAAGCGCAATAGAAACGTTATGCCCTCCAAAGCCAAAAGAATTACTTAAAGCTACTCTGACTTCTTTCTCTCTTTTTACGTTTGGGACATAATCTAAATCGCATTCAGGGTCAGGATATTCATAGTTGATGGTAGGGGGAATAATACCTTCCTTAATAGTTAAAGCTGTAGCTATGAGTTCTATACTGCCTGCTGCTCCTAAAGTATGTCCAATCATCGACTTGTTTGAACTTATAGGGATCTTATAAGATAGATCACCAAAGAGGGTCTTTATAGCCTTTGTCTCAACAGCATCATTTAAGGGGGTAGAAGTACCATGGGCATTTATGTAATCAACTTCTTCTTTCTTTATATCCCCATATATCAGGGCAAGTTCCATTGCTCTAGCCTGCAGTCTACCTTCAGGTTCAGGAGCAGTTAAGTGGTAAGCGTCAGATGTGCTTCCGACACCTGCTACTTCTGCATATATACTAGCCCCCCTAGACTTAGCACTCTCTAGAGTCTCTAATACTAAAATACCAGCACCTTCAGCAATTACAAATCCATCTCTCTTGTTATCAAATGGTCTACTAGCCTTCTCTGGTTCATCGTTTCTGGTCGATAAAGCCTTCATATTAGCAAATCCAGCTACTGAGAGAGGGGTAATGGCAGCATCTGTACCTCCAGTTATGACTATGTCACATTCACCCATTTGTATAGCCTTTACCGCTTCTCCAATAGCAGTAGCCCCTGTAGCACATGCGGTATTGACAGAAAATGTAATCCCTGTAAATCCAAACATAATAGATATATAAGCGCTAGCCATATTGGATATAAGCATAGGAATAAAGAAAGGACTTATTCTGCTTGGTCCTTTCTCCAAGATTAGAGAGTGCTGTTGTTCTAATATATGGATACCCCCTATTCCAGAACCTATAATAATTCCTACCCGTTCCTTATCAATTCTCTCTGGATCAATTCTAGCGTCATTTATTGCTTCCATCCCGGCAACTACTGCAAACTGAGTAAAACGATCCATTTTACGAGCTTCTTTTTTCCCAAGATACTTTTCAGGGTCAAAGTCTTTTACTTCTCCCCCTATTTTAACGGGAAGATCAGTAGTATCTATATTAGAGAGGTATCCAATAGCACTCTTCCCGGAGGTTAACCCCTCCCAAAATATATCTTTACCTACTCCATAAGGAGTAACTAAACCTATTCCTGTAATAACAATACGCTTCTTCATTCTCCAATTTTAGACTGAATATAATTTACCGCATCAGCTACTGTCTTTATCTTTTCTGCGTCTTCATCTGGTATTTCAATATCAAAGCCATCTTCAAAAGCCATAACTAACTCTACAAGATCTAAAGAATCTGCTCCTAGATCATCAGTAAATGATGCATCAGGAGTAATATCATCCTCATCGATTCCTAACTGTTCTGCAATAATCTTCTTTACTTTATCAAGAACTGCCACAGTAAGCACCTCCTACATTACTAATCCGCCATCAATATTTATTACCTGTCCAGTAATATAACTGGCATCTTTACTTACCAAAAATAATACTAATTTGGCTACTTCTTCCGCCTTACCAAATCTTCCAAGCGGAATTTTATTTAGATAATTCTGTTTAGTACTCTCATCAAGTCCTTTTGTCATTTCTGTTTCTATGTATCCAGGAGCCACTGCATTTACCGTTATATTCCATCTACTAAGTTCTCTAGCACAAGCCTTAGTAAAACCTATAAGGCCTGCCTTCGCAGCAGAATAATTGCTCTGTCCTATATTACCTATCTCACCAATAACTGAGGCAATATTTACTATCCTACCCTCTCTATTCTTGACCATTTGTCTAGCCACAATCCTAGTACATATAAAAGCCCCCTTAAGGTCTGTATCCAATACCTCATCCCAATCTTGCTCAGTCATTTTTAAAAGGAGCACATCTTTAGTTATACCTGCATTATTAATTAGAATATCTATTCTTCCCCATTTAGTCAAGACCCCTTTAACAACTTCTTCTACCTCATCCCATTTAGTTATATCTGCCTGAAAGATAGCTCCTTCTCCTCCAACATTTTCTATCTCTTTTAACGTCTCTAACGCCTTATCCTTATTGCTCTTGTAGACTATAGCGACTCTTCTTCCACTAATAGCCAATTCTAGACTTATAGCTCTTCCTATACCTCTAGATCCACCTGTTACTACAGCAACCTGTTTTTCATTCATAAGTCTTTCTCCAATAACTCTAAGACATTACCCAGTATATTTAATTTAGTGCTAGTCTGTTTTATAAGACCTGTAAGAACATTACTAGCACTTGCTTCTACAACTTCTATATCCCCTAATTCTTCTAAGGTTCTAACAACATCAACCCATCTTACAGGGCTATACATCTGAATCTTTAAGCACTCTTGTATCTCTTTTTCATCTTCAATAAGTCTTCCATTTACAGAAGATATAAAACCGATTTTAGGTTTATTTATTTTAATATTCATTATTGACTCACTATAAAATTTCTCACCATAGTCCTTTAAAAAGGAAGAATGAAATGGTCCAGCCACTTCTAGACGAACAATGCGTTTAGCTCCTTTCTCTTTAAGTATTCCTTCTGCTATAATTAATGCAGATTCCTTCCCAGATATTACAGTCTGCTTTGGGCTATTAAAATTCACCGCCTCTACCTCAGTTATATCCTTTATAGCCTCTAATACTTCTTCTTTATCTAAGCCAATTACAGCAATCATCCCTCCTCTAACTTCTCGGCAGGCTTCAGCCATTACCTTCCCTCTCTGTTTTACAATCCATAACCCATCTTCAATAGAAATTGCACCACTAGCAGTTAGCGCAGAGTATTCTCCTAGACTATGTCCAGCAACAAAATTAGCTTTAAAACCCTTAGATTCCAATTCGTAAAAGAGTGAAAGAGAAAGGACATAGGTAACTATCTGGCTTATTTCCGTATCCTTTGGAGAAACCCCTTTTAACAAAAGCTCTTTTATATCTAAATTTAACAGCTCAGAACTCTCTCTAATAAAATCACCAGAAACAGGTAGACTAAGTATATATTTAATATCATCCTCTTTTAACTGAGTACCCTGACCAGGAAAGACAAAAGCCCTCTTTACCATTCTAAGACGCAAGCCCCCCAAGTAAGACCTGCACCAAAACCAACCATAACAATTTTACTACCTTCCTGGATTTTACCAGAGAGAAGAGCCTCATGAAGAGCTATTCCAACAGATGCAGAAGAAGTATTGCCGTATTTATCTAAATTAATAAAGACTTTATCCATAGAGAGATTCAGTCTCTCTGCAGCTGACTCAATAATCCTTATATTCGCCTGATGAGGAATAAACAAGTCTATATCTGAAGGGTTCAAACCTGCCTTTTCTATAGCTTCTAAGGCAGCCTCTCCCATAATCCTCACTGCAAATTTAAATACTTCTCTCCCATTCATCTTTATATAATGAAGCCTCTGAGAAACAGTATCATAAGAAGCTGGAAATCTTGAACCACCAGCTGGTAACTCTAACAAACTTCCACCACTACCATCTGCTCCGAGGACAAAAGACTTAAATCCTCCTCTTTCTACTGGACTTAATACTATTGCACTTGCACCATCCCCAAAAAGGACACATGTAGAACGGTCTTGCCAGTCTGTTATCTTAGATAAAACTTCAGCACCAACTACCAAGACATTGTTGTAGGTTCCATTTGCTACAAACTGCACCCCAACACTCAAGGCATATATGAGACCCGAACATCCAGCAGAAAGATCAAAACCAGGGCACCTCGCTCCTAATTTATCTTGAAGTATACAAGCAGTAGCAGGAAATAGCATATCTGGAGTTACGGTAGCTACAATGATGAGGTCAATATCTCTAGAGGTTAGATTGGCAGAGTCTAATGCTATTTTTGCTGCTTCAAAAGAAAGGTCTGAGGTAGCAACATTTGGCTCTGCTATATGCCTTTCCCTAATACCAGTGCGAGTAACTATCCACTCATCAGATGTGTCAACAATCTTCTCTAAATCAGAATTAGTCAACACCTTTGGAGGGGTATAAGAACCAATCCCTTTAATACCAACCTTTCTAACTGACATAAGAAGTAACTCCTTTTTCTATCTCCATAAGCAGATTAGACTCTACAGACCTTTTGGCTACTTTTATAGAATTAAATATCGCCTTAGCATTAGATCTTCCATGAGCAACTATACAAATCCCTCTAACTCCAAGTAGAGGAGTACCTCCATACTCTGAGAAATCATATCTAGAAAGGGCATTATTTATAGCACTATCAACGAAAAATCTAGCAGATCGAGGTATAGAAGAATCTACTATAGAATCCCTTATTATCTTGCCAAATGTATAGGCAAAACCTTCAGCAAATTTTAACAATATATTACCCACAAAACCATCACAGACAATTACATCTGCCTTGTCTTCGAAGATATCATTTCCTTCAATATTACCCACAAAATTTTTTAAGCCTTTTAGTATAGTATAAGCAGACTTTGTGAGGGCATTCCCCTTTGTCTCTTCCGCCCCTATGTTTAATAATCCTACTCTGGGATTTTCAATACCTAGTATATTATGAGAGTAACTGATCCCCATAATAGCAAACTGATATAGATAGTTTGGTTTACAATCTACATTAGCACCCGTATCTATAACAAATACTGGTGTCTTTGAGGTTGGAATAGTTACCCCTATTGATGGTCTCTCTATTCCGGAAATTGTCCCTAGAGTTAAAGATGCACAAGCCACAAAAGCTCCAGTATTTCCTGCAGATACTACAGCATCCACCTTACCTGCCTTGAGCATCTCTACAGCTAATACTAGAGAAGCTTTTCTCTTAGTCTTTATCGCTTGAGTAGGATGCTCATTCATTTCTATTGCTTCATCTGTGTGAATTATCTCAAAGGGAACTACCCTATTACCTATAGACTCACGTATCTTTTTTTCGTCTCCTATTAAAATCAATTCCACATCTAGACTGTCTTTAGCTATATATGCTCCTTCTACTAGTACCTGTGGGGCAAAATCCCCACCCATTGCATCTAAAGCTACCTTCATTTCTCTTCTTTAACAGTTATAATCTCTTCGCCATCGTAGTATCCACAGGAAGGACATACCCTATGAGGCAAGGTCCAACTATGGCACTGTGGACAACGTATTAAGGTGGGAGGATTTAATTTCCATAGAGACCTCCTCCTATGTGTTCTACATCTAGACATCTTCTTCTTTGGATTAGCCATACCTTATCTATCCCTCCATTTTTAGTATTCAATAGTTATATCCTCTAAACTACAATTGCATTTTTCTCTATTAAGGTTCTTTCCACATATAGGACAAAGCCCTTTACAATCCTTACTACATAAAGGTTTAATGGGGAGATTCATTATTATATTCTCCCGCACACTGCTTGAAATATCAACCATATTGTTTTCTATTGTATACTTAAAATCCTCTTCTGTCAATTTCCCTATTATTCTAAAGGGCTCCTCTGTATAGACTTCTTCATACGAAAATTCTAACTCCTGCGGATAGATATCAAGACATCTACTACATTCAAGTAAAATCTTAGTCTTAACTCTGCAGGTAAGCAATAGTTTCCGTCTTTCTATCCTTTTGAGCTTACCCTCAACTTCAGGTAAGGTATCAAAAGTAAGACCTTCCATCGCTTCTTGGGTCTCTATATAGTGGAAAGATGTGCTCAAGATCTTTCCTTCTAATAGTTCTTTTACATCTATATTCATCAGCTAATTAAACGTGCCGTTTCTCTTGCTATAACCAACTCTTCATTCGTAGGTACAACCCATACCTTTACCTTAGAATCTGGAGTGCTAATCTCTCTTTCCTGCCCTTTAAAGTTATTTTTCTGTGGATCTATCTTAATACCAAGATAGTCCATATTATCACACACCATAAGTCTTATCTCTGGCTCATTCTCTCCTATCCCGGCGGTAAATACCAATATATCTAGGCCGTTCATAATGGCGGTATATGCTCCGATATATTTCTTTATCCTATAGCAAAACATTTCCATAGCCAATTTAGCATTCTGATTTCCTTCTTCGGCAGCCTTCATAATATCTCTCATATCATTACTAAATTCAGATATACCTAGAAGACCACTCTCTTTATTAAGGATATCATCAACCTCTTCTGCAGTATAGTTGAGATTCCTCATAAGATAAAGAGGGATAGCAGGGTCTAAGTCTCCACTTCTAGTTCCCATAATTAGTCCTTCCAAAGGAGTAAAGCCCATACTAGTATCTATAGATCTGCCACCTTTAACTGCACTAATACTACATCCATTACCAAGATGGCAAGTAATAATCTTTAATTCTTCTATAGGTCTTCCAACTAATTGGGCAACTCTATGGGCAACATAGTAGTGACTTGTCCCATGGAAACCGTATCTCCTGATCCTGTAGTCTCTGTAGAATCTCATTGGTATAGCATACAAATAGGCATATTTAGGCATATTTGAGTGGAAAGATGTATCGAATATAGCAGTCTGAGGGACATTAGGAAGAACCTCCATACTAGCCCTTATACCTGCCAGACCCGCTGGGTTATGAAGTGGAGCGAGTTCATTATTCTTCTCTATCTCTGCTATTACCTCTTCATTTATAATGGTAGGTTCTTTAAATCTTTCACCTCCATGTACTACTCTGTGTCCTACAGCCTTTATCTCTTCTATAGAACTTATAACTGGGGTATTGCCATTCAATAAGGCCTCTATAACTACCTTAAAGGCTTCTGTATGGTTGCCAGCAGTTACTTCCTTCTTTACCTTCTCTCCATTTATCGAATATGTAAGATAGGATGGTGGCGTACCTATTCTCTCTACTATACCCTTCGCTATGACCTCCTCCTTCTCCATATCAAACAACTGATATTTAAGAGACGAGCTTCCACAATTTACAACTAATATCTTCATAATATTTTAACCTCCTATAAAGCAGTAGCTCTCACACTCACAATAGCAATAGAATCTACTATATCTTCGGCACTACATCCTCTAGAGAGATCATTAGCCGCTTTAGCCGTTCCTTGAAGTATTGGGCCTATAGCTTTAGCTTTTGCAAGTCTTTCAGTAAGCTTATAACATATATTACCTGCATTCAAATCCGGGAATATAAGGACGTTTGCTTTTCCTGCAACTGGGCTTCCTGGTGCTTTAGAATTGCCAACTGCAGGAACTAAAGCTGCATCACCTTGAAGTTCACCATCTATAATAAGATCTGGGGCTTTGCTCTTAGCTATCTTAGTAGCCTCAATCACCTTATCTACTAATTCATGTTTGGCACTTCCTTTAGTTGAGAAAGAAAGCATTGCCACCCTTGGCTCTTTCTCGACTAATAACTTAAATAACTGTGCACTAGAGATAGCTATAGAAGCAAGTTCATTGGCATTTGGATTAGGATTTACTCCACAGTCTGCATAGAGAAAGACTCCATTTTCTCCATATGGACAATCAGGTACGACTATAAGGAATGCCCCAGAAGCCACGTCTATTCCTGGAGCAGTCTTTATAATCTGGAATATTGGTCTTTCTGCATCTGCACTAGAATGCACTGCTCCGGCAACCCAACCATCCACCTTGTCTAACTTTAATAACATAGTAGAAAAATATAGAGGATTTTTAAGGACTTCATAAGCCTTATCTAAAGTATCTATTCCCTTTGTCTTTCTAAGCTCTACCAATGTCTCGGCTAATAACTCTTTCTCAGGATATGTATCAGGGTTTATAATCTCTATCCCATCTAAACTAACTTTAAGTTCTCTAGCCCTTTCTTTTAAAGCAGACTCTTCACCTATAAGTACTATCTTTGCTATGCCTTCCTTGGTGGCTATTTCAGCTGCTCTTAAGGTTCGCTCTTCAAAACTCTCTGGAAGTACAACCTTCTTGTTTGCCTTTTTTGCTCTTTCCCTTATCCTCTGTATAATATCTAACGCTTCACTCATAAATCATCCTCCTTCTATCTTCCCCAATCCCTAGGATATTTAAAATCTATACCAATAGTCCGATTCGTTAACTTAGCAATAATTGGTAATGTACGCTTAAACTGATTCTTCTTAATCATATTAAGGATCTTAACAACTTTTTCACTATCATATCCTATCTCTATTAAGTGTTGAGGTGAAATTCTCTTTTCTACCAAATGGAAAAGAATCTCATCAGCCTCCTCGTAAGTTATTCCTAATTCTCCTTCATCTGTCTGTCCTATCCAAAGATCAGCAGTAGGGGGTTTGGTAATAATTTTCTCAGGGATTCCTATCTCTTTAGCTAAGATTCTTACCTGAGTCTTATATAAATCTCCCAAAGGGTTTATAGCAGAAGCCATATCTCCATATATAGTGCCATAACCAAGCAATAACTCTGTCTTATTACTGGTTCCTAATACTAAGGCATTATGCTCATTAGACTTATCAAAAAGGATGCACATCCTAATCCTAGCTATAAAATTTCCCCTCCTAAGCCTATCTACATCTTCTAATTTAAAGTAACTGTTGACTATCTGTGTTATATCTATTGTCTCTATATGAATCCCTAAAATTTCACCTACTAGATATGCATCATCCAAACTCTCTTTACTAGTAGTCTTATAAGGCAGGACATACCCAAAGACCTTATCCTTACCTAGGGCTCTTACTGCTAGAGTAGCCGATACACTAGAATCTAAACCTCCTGATAGACCTATCACAACACTTTCTATACCAAACTTGGTAACTTCATCTCTTATAAATCTAATAAGTGTATTCTCCGTAAAGATTGGATCAAAGGGAATGCTAGTTCTCATGAGTTATCCCTCTTATAAACTCGTATGCCTTGTCAAAATCGAAAAGACGAAAGGATGCTTTATACAGCTCAGGATCTAATTCAACATCAACAATAGATTCTTCAAAATAAGGAGAAGAAGCTATAACCTCTCCACAAGGATCTATTACACAAGAGCCTCCAAAGAAGTTTAGACCATCTTCAAAGCCTACTCTGTTTACATAGATTATATGCATGGAATATAGTTGAGCATAGGCAGATAAAAGGTCCTTTATAGCTACATAGCTTTTAGGAATTCCTAAATTACTAGTAGAATAACCAGTAGAAATACTATTATCTATTACTGTAAGCACTTTTACTTTATTCCTTATAAATGGAACCATTACTAGAGGATTTAATATATCCTCTCCTATAATAATTCCCAAATTACCCCAATTGGTACTTATAATTTCTATCTTGTTTCCGCTTCTAAAGTATTCAGGTCTTCCTATATGTTTAGTCAAAAAAAGTTTACGTTGGACAGCTTTTAAAGACGAATTACTATAATAAAAAGCAGAGTCATAAAGATTTTCATCTAATCCTAACTCTACCAGTCCTAGAATTATATCTAGGTCCTTAGAAGCCTCTAGTATTGGCTTAAGAAGTATACTATCTTTCCCTTGGGCTACTTCTAATGCTAAATCCATCAGGTTAAAACCTGTCAGACTAAGCTCTGGGAAAATTAGAAGCTGAGTCCTATTCCTGACTTCTCTACATATCTCAATATGCCTTCTAATATTGTATTCTATATCTCCTAACCTAGGATATATCTGTGCTAAAGAGATTTTTATTTTCATCTTCGTCTAATCTTTTCTAAAAGTTTAGCCTCAACACATTCTGGAACAAGGCCTGATACATTTCCTCCTAACCTAACAACTTCTTTGACTACTCCAGAGCTTAGATAAGAATACTCGTAACTTGTCATCAAAAATACTATCTCTACGTCGGGATTCAATCTCTTATTCATAAGAGCCATCTGAAATTCAGTCTCAAAATCTGAAACCGCTCTAAGCCCCCTAACAATCACATCAGCATTTACCCTTGATACGTAATGCGCTAACAACCCATCAAAATTGTCTACCTTTATATTTGGCATGTCGTTTAAGCTCTTCCTTATCAATTCCATCCTTTCTTCTACAGTGAATAAAGGAGTTTTAGCAGGATTGACAAGGACAGCAACAATCAACTCGTCAAAGAGCTTTGATGCCCTCTTAATTATATCTATATGTCCATTTGTTATCGGGTCAAAACTTCCAGGGTATACTGCTCTTTTCATTAAATATTTACATCCCTTCTATATACAACAATAATGATTCTCCGTATCTTCTTTCTTTTACTATATTAAGAGACTCTCTGTTAATATTACTTCTTATAGAAGTCTCCCATATTATAATACCACTATTTGCAAGTAGTCTTTTGTCTAGAATTTCCTTAATAATATTCGAACAGTCTAAATTATATGGAGGATCTAGATAAATAACATCGTATTTAGCATTTATTACCCGAATAAAATTTTCCACTGTCATACAATAGAGTTTAGTTTGCTCTAGACAACCTAATATTTCTAGATTCTTTTTTATTGTATTTATACATACCTTACTCTTATCAACAAACGTGACTACACTAGCACCTCTGCTCAAAGCCTCTATACCCACTGTGCCAAAACCAGCATAAAGATCCAAAAATACAGAACCAACTATCTTGCTTCCTATAGAGTTAAAGATCGCCTCTCGAATGAATCCCATAGTGGGTCTTACATTGGAATTATTGGGAACAGATAATCTTCTCCCCTTAAATATCCCCCCAGTTATAATTATTTCCATTATTAACCTGTGCTCAAGAATTCTAAAAGGCTTGAATTTTCGATTCTTTCTTTAAGCTTCCTATACGAAGAGAGATTAGGATCTTCTTTCAAAAGTTTCAGAGCTTCTTCTCTTGCTAACTCTAAAATTCTAGCATCACGTATAATATTCCCTACCTTAAAGTCTGGGATTCCATGTTGACGAGTCCCATTTAATTCACCTGGTCCTCTAAGTCTTAAGTCTGCTTCTGCTATTTCAAAACCATTCTGTGTCTTAGTCATTATCTTTATTCTTTCTCTAGCCTCTTCTGTATTAAGATCACTTATAAGAATACAGTAAGACTTCAGACTACCTCTCCCAACTCTACCTCTTAATTGATGTAGTTGAGAAAGTCCAAACCTTTCTGCGTTCTCTATCACCATAACTGTAGCATTAGGGACATCAACCCCTACTTCTATCACGGTGGTAGAAACTAATATGTTAATCTCTCCATTGCTAAATCTATTCATCACTTCTTCTTTTTCACTAATACTCATCTTTCCATGGAGTAAGCCAACCTTAAACTCCGGGAATACCTCTTCTTGCATCCTTTTAGCTAAGGCTACAGCGGATTCTGCTTCTAATTTTTCTGATTCCTCTATCAATGGACATACAATATAAGCCTGCTGCCCATTTTTTACTATCTTTCTAACCATATTATATACTTGAGCCCTCTGTTCACCAGAAGCCCAATATGTAGCAACAGGTAATCTACCACTAGGAAGTTCATCTATAACCGAAATATCAAGGTCTCCATAAAGTGTAAGTGCCAAAGTCCTAGGTATAGGAGTAGCACTCATAACTAGAAAGTGAGGAGAAAGTCCCTTATTTTTCAACGCCATCCTCTGCATAACACCAAATCTATGTTGTTCATCTATAACTATCCCTACGAGGTTTTTAAATTCAATATCCTCCTGTATGAGTGCATGTGTTCCAATAACTATTGGAAGCTCTCCGAGAGCCAACTTTTCTTTTATCTCTTGTTTCTCCTTCTCCTTTGTAGACCCAATAAGTAAGGCAGTCTCTAATCCTAAGTTCGATAAAAGTGGACCTATTCTATCGTAGTGTTGTTGAGCAAGGATTTCAGTTGGAGCCATAATAGCACTCTGATATCCATTACAGGCTACTACATACAGGAAGTAAGCTGCCACTACAGTTTTACCTGAGCCAACATCGCCCTGTAGAAGTCTCTGCATTGATTTTCCACTTGCTATGTCTCTCTTTATATCTTCAATTACTCTCTTTTGTGCATTAGTTAGTTCAAAGGGAAGGCTCTTAAAAAATTTTTCCTCCATATCCCTTGAAACTTTTATTATAGGAGCATTTTCTTCGAGTAGAGCCATTCTACGTCTTATGATGGCAAGCTGAAGTAAGAAAAACTCCTCAAAGGACAATCTTTCCTTAGCCCTTCTGAGACTTTCTTCACTAGTTGGAAAATGTATCTCTTGTATAGCACTCTTTATATCTGGAAGACCATACTTATTTAATATCCCTAATGGTATAAATTCCTCTAACTCATCTAGATACTGATTTAAGGTATTCCAGATTATATTTCTTACTATCTTCTGACTTAAACCTTCGGTAAGAGGATAGATAGGGACAATTCTTCCGGTATGAATAGTTTCATCTCCATCAGCAATCTCATAGTCAGGATTCTGTATCTCTACTCTTCCAAATTTTCTTATAATATTTCCGTAGAGATAAAGCTTAGTCCCTTTCTTTAATATATTCTTCAGATATGTCTGATTAAACCATACTGCGATAGCTTCACCAGTATTATCTCTTACCCTTGCCTTTACTAATGTAAGATTATTCCTTATTCTTTCTTCCTGGATATCTACTACATAACATAGAATTGTCTGATAAGTATCTGACTCTAAAGAATTTATAGGTTTTAAATTGCTTCTATCTTCATATCTCTTAGGTATAAAATAGATAAGATCGTTTAGAGTTTCTACACCTAACCTCTTAAAAAGAGTAGCCCTTTTGGGTCCTACTCCTTTTACATATTGAATAGGGGTATCTAAAATCAATCATCTACACCTCTTCTAAAACTTAAGAAATACCTACCACACTTACATTTATAGAAGAAACTGTAAGGCCTGTATATTTTTCTAAGTCAGTCTTTATAGAGCTGGCTATAATCTCTGCAAGCTCTGGGATATTTGTCCCATAACTTACTACGACATATACATTCACATCTACTTTATCACCCGAAATATTGACCTCAACACCCTTAGAAGGAGATTCCACCTTTAATAGATTAGCTATCTCCTCAGTAAAAGATTTAGAACTCATAGCGACTACTCCAGGGCATCTTAAAGTAGCATTTGTTACTATATTAGCTATTGCATTAGCAGATATATTTATCTGTCCTAAAGGATTCTCAACTTTGCTTTCCATCTATTATCCCCCTAATAATAAGTTACTATACTCATTATAACACAAAGTATTACATCTTTTCGGGAGCGCTAACCCCTATTAGGTCTAGCCCAATCTTTATTACCTGTTGAGTAACAAAGGCTAGAGCCATACGTGCATACATTATAGAATCTTCTTCCTGTAAGATTCGTAAAGAGTTATAGAAAGAGTGAAAATTCTTGGCTAGAGATTCTAGATAAGAGGTAAGTCTATGAGGAGCACGATTATAAAATACATTTTTAAGTATATCAGGAAAATCCTCAAGAGTTATCATAAGTTCCACTTCTAGAGGATCTTTAAGAGATGAAAGGTCACAGTCAAACAACCTCTCTAACTCTACTCCTCGCACCTCAGCTTGCCTAAACAGGCTACAGCATCTAGCAAAAGCATACTGTACATAGTATACTGGATTATTAACAGACTGGGTCTTTGCCAAGTCTATATCAAAGTCTAATTGGCTATTTGGATCTCTCATCACGAAGAAATATCTAGCTGCATCTTTTCCTACTTCATCGAGAAGTTCTCTTAAGGTAACCATCTCTCCTGTCCTTTTAGACATTCTAACAGCAGAACCACCTCTAAATAGATGAACTATCTGATAAATGATCGGCTCAAATGTATTAGGGTCATATCCTAACGCCTCTACCCCTGCCTTCATCCTAGCAACATAACCATAGTGGTCTGCACCCCATATGTCAATTATATGAGTAAAGCCTCTCTTATACTTATCCAAGTGATATGCTATGTCTGCTAAAAAATAGGTCGAGGAACCATCACTTTTTATAAGAACTCTATCTTTTTCATCGCCGAATCTTGTAGATGCAAACCATACTGCACCATCTTTTTCATAAGTATAGCCATTGGTCTTAAGTATCTCTAATGCCTCTTTCAAAAGGTTCTTCTTATGCAGAGTACTCTCTTTATACCAACAATCAAACTTTATACCAAAAAGTTCTAAATCTTCTCTCTGCCATCCTAAAATAGTATCTTCAGCAAATTCTTTAAGCTTTTCTAAACGTTCCTCCTGAGAAAGATTCCAAATACTATCTCCAAACTTTTCAAGGGCTAACTTCGCTATATCTTTTACATATTCTCCATGGTATCCTTCTTCTGGAATCTCAAATGGTTCTCCTAATAGTTCCTTCATTCTTGCTTCTACAGAAAGAGCCAGAAGTTTCATCTGAGTACCCATATTATTTACATAAAATTCTCTTTCTACATCATATCCAAACCACTCGAAGATATTAGCCAAGACGTCCCCTAAAGCTCCACCTCTTCCATTGCCAACATGGAGAGGGCCTGAAGGATTAGCACTTACAAATTCTATCTGTACCTTTTTACCTTGCCCCTCATCTAACCTTCCATAGTTTTCTTTTTCTCTTATAATCTCTTTTACGACAAGATGAAATGCCTTTTCTTTTAAGAAAAAGTTTATAAAACCACCCTTAATCTCTACCCTGTCTATAAGCTCTAACGGATCACTAATCTTTTCTACTATTCCCTTAGCAATCTCATAAGGGGATTTTTTAAGGACTTTAGAAAGATTAAAAGAGACAGATGAAGTATAGTGACCAAACTCTGGGTTTGGAGTCCTGTCAATTACTACCTCTATTTCATACAAATTACTCTGTCTCAATGAATCCAAAATTCTATCAGCCAGATATTTTTTTAGTATCATCTTACATGTCTCCCCACATTTAAAACTATATTGATAGCATCTATTAAATTTTTCCTTTCTAAAAAGTCTATACTATCTGTATACCAATGCCAATTTACAGGAAAGCCTCTCTCGTCGAGAGCTATAATTGTTCCAGCATTATAACCTCTAGCTAGAAATACTGTAGCATCAGTAGAAAGACCCAAGTAAGGTCTGAAATCTACATCTATCCCTTCACTACATTCTTTTATAACGTTTAACCAGTCCTCTTTTACTTTAAATATCTTCCACATTCCCTCTTCAGTAGCTACAGTAAGTTTTCCTGCCCCAAGATTATCTAGGTTAAGAATAAAGGCATCCTTGAACAATTCTCCATACCTACGCTCTAAAGCCTCTGCTCCATAAGTCCCTGATTCCTCTCCTCCAGTAAATATTACCCAAAAAGGGATATTCTCTTCTGTCAGCGCCTCTGCACCACACAAAGCGATTATAACCCCAGAACCATTATCGTTACCTCCAGGGCTGAATCCCATAAAAATTTCTCTATGTAAATGAGCAACTATAAGAAACAGAAGATATAAAGAAGGTATCAACCCTAAATAGAACCAGAGTTTTAAAGGGAATATAAGATTTAAAAATGTAAGTATTAATATGGCTAGGCTAGAGCTAGTAGTAAGAAGTATAGAGATTCTAGGAGAAGTAACAAATTTAGGGTGAAAGAAAATTGATGTCCTAGCAGAGTCTATATGAGCCATTATAACTAGTTTAGGTCTATCAGAATTTTTGCCAATCACATTTTGCGATGCCTTACTTCTAAATAGATTTGTAATATTATGGAATGTATCAAGTTCTCTAAACTCTAAAAGAGTAATAAACAGTGCCAAAAGAAATGGAAAAAATCTATTAATAAGAATGAAAAAGATAGAAGATACTAAAAGTCCCCAAAGTATTATATATGGATAAGAATATGTGGGAACAACTTTAAAGGACTGAACTTCAGTATCAAGACCAAAGGATTTAAGTTTATCCTCTATCCAAATAGAAAATTCTCTTTCTTTATCTGATCCTGTAGGTCTTGGGCCCAACTCTCTAATTTTAGAGATTATCTCTTCTAACAATTCCATATGCTACTCCCATTCTATAGTCGCCGGTGGCTTTGAACTTATATCGTAAACAACTCTATTGACTTTAGGAACCTCATTTATTATCCGGCTAGATATTGTCTCTAAAAGAGAATAAGGCAGTCTAGCCCAATCAGCAGTCATCCCATCTTCACTTAAGATAGCCCTCACAGCTACCACATGACCAAAGGTTCTTCTATCTCCCATCACTCCTACACTCATCTCAGGTAAGAGGACACCAAAATACTGCCAAAGCTCTCTATTTAGTCCAGCTTTCTCTATCTCAGTAGAAATTATATGGTCTGCCTTTCTAATTATCTCTAATCGTTCTCTAGTAACCTCTCCTATAATCCTTATAGCCAAACCTGGACCTGGGAAGGGTTGACGGTAAACTATTTTCTCTGGGATACCTAAAGATATTGCAACTCTTCTAACTTCATCCTTAAAAAGATATCTCAGAGGTTCAATCAATTTCAACCTCATCTTTTCTGGAAGCCCACCAACATTATGGTGAGTCTTTATCTTATGAGCTTTCTGTGAACTTGTGGCACTCTCTATCACATCCGGATAGAGAGTACCTTGGGCAAGAAAATCTATACTCCCAAGTCTAGTAGCAACTTCTTCAAACACACTTACAAATTCGTGTCCTATTATTTTACGCTTCTCCTCCGGATCTGTTACACCTTTAAGCCTTTCTAAAAATCTATCTGTAGCATCTACATACTCTACCCTCATATTGAAGTTCTTTAGAGTATTCAATACCTGATCGACTTCATTTTCTCTAAGTGTCCCTTGATTGACAAATATGCAAGTAAGATTATCCCCAATGGCTTTATGTACAAGCACTGCGGTAGTTGTAGAATCTACACCCCCGCTCAATGCACATATAACCTTTCCATCTCCAACAGTTTCCTTTATATTTTCTATAGCTTCATTTATAAAATGTTCAGGGGTCCAATCACCGCTACAATGACATATCTTATAAAGAAAGTTTCTTATAATCTTATCTCCATTTATAGTATGGATTACTTCCGGATGAAACTGAAGAGCATAGAGATTTCTATCAGGGTCTTCCATAGCTGCTATAGGTGTATTATCAGTGGAAGCAGTGATCTTAAAATTGTCAGGAGGTTTTATAACTATATCATTATGACTCATCCAAGCAATAAATTCTCTATCCAATTCATCAAACAGGGGAGAATCTTTCTCGACCTTTAAAAGAGTCTTGCCAAATTCACCCTTCTCTCCCCTTACCACCTTGCCTCCAAGCATATATGCCATAAGCTGCATACCATAACAGATCCCTAAGACAGGGTATTTTCCACTAAATACTAAGGAGCTACATCTAGGAGCTCCCTCTTCATAGACACTAGAGGGACCTCCAGAAAGGATAATTCCTTTCGGATTCCTTTTTTCTATTTCACTAAAAGGAACATCACACGGTAGGATCTCAGAGTATACTTTTTGTTCTCTTACCCTCCTAGCTATAAGATTTGTATACTGTGAACCAAAGTCTAAGACTATTACCGTCTCTTTCATCGCTTTATTACCTCGAACTTAGTATAAGGGATCAATACATCTGGAACTCTTATACTTCCATCCTTATTCTGGTAATTTTCCACTATAGCAATAATCGCTCTGCCTATAGCTAGAGCGGTTCCATTTAGGGTATGGATATAACGCACATTTCCATCCTCATCCCTATACCTTATGTTTAGACGTCTAGACTGAAAATCAGTACAATTACTGCAAGAGTGCGTCTCTCTATACCTGTTTTGTCCAGGCATCCAGGCTTCTATATCATACTTTTTACTTGCGGGAAATCCCAAATCACCTGCACATATGAGAACCACCCTATAGGGTATATTCAATTTACTCATTATCTCTTCCTCAACAGAGAGCAGAAACTCATGTTCTTCCCAAGATTTGGTAGGTAAAGTAAATGATACCATTTCAAGTTTATCAAACTGATGAACTCTTAATATTCCTCTCGTATCCTTCCCTGCAGCACCGGCTTCTCTTCTAAAGCATGAAGAGAAAGAGATAAACCTCTGCGGAAGATCTTTTATATCGAGTATCTCATCCTTAAACATAGGAACAATGGTATGTTCCGAAGTTCCTGCTAATCTTAGTTCATCAGATGGTATCTTATATATTTGGTCTTCAAGTTCAGGAAGGTATCCAAGATTATAAAGGATGTCTTCTCTAACAAGTACAGGGGGAATTACAGGGATAAATCCCTTTTCCATAAGAAGATCAGTTACAAATCTAATAAGTGCATACTCTAATATAACCAATTCCCGTTTAAGATAATAGAACCTAGAACCACTCACTTTACCTGCCCTTTTTACATCAATTAAATCCAAATTCTCCCCTAGTTCCAAATGGTCCTTAGGGGTAAAATCAAACTGAGGTATATCACCCCAATATTTTATCGGTATGTTATCATTCTCATCTTTTCCTTCAGGGACACTTTCATGAGGAAGATTAGGTAATGTTAACATCAGTTCATTTAGAGAATCTTCTACTTTTTTTAATTCGTCTTCAAGTTCTCTTAACTTAGGAACTATCTCTCTAATCTTACTTATAAGAACATCCCTATCTTTAGGATTTTTTTGTATCTCTTTAGAAGTTACATTCTGCAGATGCCTAAGACTATCCACCTCTCTAATAAGGTCTTTTCTTCTTTGATTTAGGCTTAATATTTCGTCTATAGGGGCATCTACTCCTTTTTTCTTCAAAAGACTTCTCACTTCTTCTGGTTTAGCTTCAATAAGTCTTATATCTATCATATCAGCGCTCCTAACACTCCTCCTATTAAAAGTCCAGGCAAAAGATTCCCTACTTTTATCTTTCCTATTCCCAAAAGATTTATTCCTATTCCAATAATCATTAATCCTCCAACAACAGTGATACAGTTCACGGAGCTTTCAGGGAGGATATTCCCAACCATAGAGGCTAGTATCGTCAAAATCCCTTGATAACCTAAGACAACTAGCGACGAGAATATAACTCCTACCCCTAACGAGGCAGATAACACTATGGAAGAGATACCATCCATTATAGATTTTGTAAGTAAGATATTATATGTCCCCTTTATTCCGTCCTCTATTGCTCCAGTGATAGCCATAGGTCCTACACAAAAAAGTAAACTAGCAGCCATAAACCCTTGAGTAAAAGTAGCTACATTACTTGAAGCTTTCTTTTTAAGTGTATCTCCCAATCTCTCTAAGAAGGATTCTATATCTAACAATTCGCCTATTATACCACCAATAGCAAGACTTAACAAAACAATAATGGCATCCTTTATATCTTTAATGCCAAATGCCATCTTCAGTCCCACTGTCAGAGTAAACAACCCTACAGACTGTATGGCTATCTTCTGTAACCTCTCCGAAAATTTATTCCCCAATACAAGACCTATAGCACTTCCAGTTATAACAGTTACAGTATTTATAACTGTACCTAACAATATGTATCCTCCTATCTTATACTAGCTAATTCCCCCTTTTCCTCTTTTGTCAATATCCTATCTATATCAAGAATGATAATTAATCTTTCATCTAGTTTACCCACGCCTTCTATGAAGTCTGCTTCAATAGTAGTAACTGGAGGGGGAGGTTCTATATTATCCTTAGGGATTCTTAATACTTCTGTCACAGAATCCACTATCAAACCTACCGTTTGAGAAGATATCTCTACCACTATTATCCTTGTATCTGGTGTAATCTCTTTCTCTGGAAGATTGAATCTTTCTTTCAAGTCTATAACAGGGATTATCTTACCTCTAAGGTTTATAACACCTTTAACAAAGGGTGGAGCCTTAGGTACAAAGGTAATATCTCTATACTGTATAATCTCTTGAACCTTATAAATGTCTATTCCATAATCTTCATTTAGTAGAGAAAAAACTACCAACTGTCTTTCCTCTGCCATAAAAACTCCTCCTTCCTTTATCTTGCTCCTTTCAAAAATACTAAAGCAGATGCACCAACTACACCTGCTTGTTCTCCTAAAGTAGCCCTAGTTATCTTTACATCCCTTCCGCCGGGAAGGGCATAAGCATCTACTACTCTCCTTATAGGATTAATCAAATAATCTCCAAGGTTTGAAACACCACCTGAAAGGAGTATGACATCAGGGTTGAAAATATTTATGAAGCTTACCATAGCATATCCAAGTAATGTCCCTATCTCTTCTATTGCCTCTAGGACCGCCTTATCTCCACTCTCAGCGTATTCCAGGATTTCTTCAGGTACTGATATAGATCTTCCCTTCTCTTGAAGTTTTTTTATGAGAGCAGGACCAGATGCATATGCTTCAATACAACCAATACCACCACAGTTACATCTAATGCCATCGTATTTTATACTCATATGTCCTAATTCTGCTCCAACTCCTTTTGCTCCTCTAAATACCTTACCTTCATAGATTATCCCAGATCCGATTCCAGTTCCAATAGTGAGGCACAAAAGGCATCTTGCTCCTTTTCCACCTCCAGCCCACCACTCTCCTAAAGCAGCTACATTACCGTCATTATCCACATATGTTGGAAGATTAAACTTCTCCTCAATTATGTCTTTTAAGGGTGTCCCTGCCCAATTTTTAAGGTTTGGAGTAGCTGTAACTATCATTCCAGTATCAGGATCAACTTGTCCTGCTGTCCCTATTCCTATACCTATTATATCCTCAGCTATAAGCCCTTCTATCGCTTCATACAGATGACTTAGAATCCTATCCCTACCTTCTTTCCCTTCACTAGGAACCCTCAAGCTTTTTATTATGTTCCCATCCTCATCAATAACTGCAGATAAAATTTTTGTTCCCCCAATATCTACTCCGATTGCTCTAGCCATAATCTATCCCTCTCCAATGACTTATAAATCATTTCTATAGTCTCTAAAACCAAGAGTGAACTTGTAGCATCTATCCTTGTAGGACTGTTATTAATTATACCATTACAAAAGTCTAACATCATATTCCTAAAACAGAGCCTTCTCAGATACATAGTATCATAACTAATAATCTTCGGCGAAATTATATTATCCTTTATCTTCCATGTCTCTATAATGTTTAGAGCGGGACCACCGATCACAATTGAGCCTTTATCTCCAAATATACTCAAACTGGTCTCAAGATTTTGAGGATAAATAGAGAAACTTCCCTCAAAAGTAGCTAAGGCTCCATTATAGAATTTTAAGATAGCTACTAGAGTATCTTCTGTCTCAATAGAGTGTGTAAACGTACCATTCATAGCACTTACAGATTGGACTTCGCCAAAGAAAGATATAAGTAAATCTAGATAATGAATAGCCATATTATAGAGCATACCACCATCATAATTCTTACTACCTCTCCAAGAATTTACAAAGTACTCTTGTGGCCTATACCAAAGCATATGAACACTTCCTAAGAATAGTCTTCCTAAAGCATCCTTCTTTACAGCTTCTTGAGCTAACTCTATAAGAGGATTATACCTCATCTGAGCTACCATACCTAACTTTAGACCCAAAGCATCAGCTAAAGAACATAACTCTTTAGCCTCTTTTAACTCTAAGGCTAATGGTTTTTCTACAAGGACATTTATACCTGAACTTAGTGCATCTTTAGCAATGTCATAGTGAGAAGAATGAGGCGTAGATATAGATACCAAATCTAGCCTTTCCCCTTCTAAAAGTTCTCTATAATCGGTATAGATTTTTTTAATATTATAGCTTGAAGCAAATTCTTCTACCCTAGAAGGCTCCTTGTCACATACCGCTACAAGTTCAAGATGGGGTATATCAGAAACTACTTCACCATGTTTATGGGCATTCTGTCCACAACCTATAATTGCAAATCTAATTTTTTCCATAAAAAGACTTTATAACCTCCACAACCACTTTTACTTCTTCATCTTTTAACTCTGGCCACATGGGTAATGCCAGAACTTCCCTAGATGCCTTCTCTGACTCTGGAAGGTCACCAAGTTTATAACCCAAGTTCTCATATACCTTTTGGAGATGTAATGGTAGAGGGTAATATACAGTAGAACCAATTCCATTATCAGAGAGATATTTCTGGAGCTCATCTCTATTTTCTGCCCTTATAACATATTGATGAAATGTATGGGTGTGACCTGGTTTAATACTCGGAACCTTTACATAAGGTATATCTGAAAGCAAGATAGTATATAACTCAGCTATTTCCTGCCTTCTTCTTATAAAATCATCTAAATGTTTAAGCTTTACTCTTAATATTGCAGCTTGAATCTCATCTAGTCTGCTGTTATAACCTAATTCACTATGATAATACTTTTTAACACTTCCATGATTTCTTAATGCCATTAATTTATCTTTTAACTCCTCATTACTGGTAACAATCATCCCTCCATCTCCATAAGCTCCTAAATTTTTAGTTGGGAAAAAACTAAAACATCCTACATCTCCAATACTACCAGCTCTTTTACCATTATAAGTTGCACCTATAGCCTGACAGGCATCTTCTATCACAAAAAGATTATACTTCTCTTTAATCTCTATGAGCTTATCCATATCACACATCTGTCCAAAGATGTGAACTGGAAGAATAGCTCTAGTATTTCTAGTTATTGCCCTTTCTATCTTCTCCACATCTATATTAAATGTATCTGGTTGTATATCAACAAAAATTGGTCTTGCTCCAAGATTAGAAATAACTTCTGCAGTAGCAAAAAATGTAAAGGGGGTAGTTATAACTTCGTCCCCAGGACCTATCCCACAGGCTCTCAGAGAAAGTAGAAGAGCGTCTGTTCCAGAAGCAACTCCAACAGCATACTTAGTGCCACAATAATCTGCTATCTCTTTTTCTAAAAGACTTACATTCTCTCCTAGTATAAACTGTCCACTTGCTAGCACATTTTGAACTACTTGATCTATCTCCACCTTAAGCATCTGATACTGCCTCTTAAGATCAAAACTAGGAATTCTCATCTTTCGCCAATTCCTCCTTGAGATTTTTCCAAAATTCCAAGAAGAATGCTAAAAATATTCCTAAAAATAGAGATGCTACCCCGGCGATAAGGACATTAAGCATAGTATTAGGTTTACTGGGCTTTTCTGGTGGTACCGCATAATCTAGGACCTGAATCTCTATCGATTCTCTTGCCTCGCTTATCTTTGCCTGTTCATATTGTGTAGAAAGTGTAGTATATATAGCTTCTTGTAATTTTACATCTCTCATAAGCCTAGAAAGCTGTAAACTTAAATCTGGAAGTTGACTAAGCTTTTCCTCATACTTCGAAATTAGATCAGTTAAGCCTTGTAGTTTAGCTTCAAGAGAGATTCTTTTGACGTTCAAATCAAATAACTCCGGAGTAGAAAGTGTACCTAATGCATTAGACAGTCTCTCTATCTCTTCTTTCATAACCCTCTTTATTTCAGCTATCTGCTGTTTCGCCTCAACAACTTTAGGATGGAGTTCTCCATAATCTTGTAAAAGAGTAGCAAGATTTACTTCACTTTCTATAAGTTTTTCACGCCACATCTGAATCTTAGGGTCTGAACTTATAGTAGTCACAGTGAGAGGATCCTTTCCTAAAAGTTCAGCCTGAGCGCTAAGAATACTCTGTAAACTATTTATCTGCGAATTTACAGCGTCTAACTCTATCTGTGTGGATTCTTTCTGTGACTGTATATTAGCCATATTTTCTATCATCGCCTTAGTTTCATCACTAATACTTATTAGTTTATGCCTATTCTGAAAGGCTTTAAGTTTAGACTCTGCTTCACTTAAAAGTTTCTCCGTTTCTCTTAGTCTCTTTTCCAAGAAAGCCTTTTCTCTTTGAGCTGAGCTAAGCATAAATTTAGAAGTTATCTCTTTTAATGCAGAGACATATGTATTAGATATATCTGCAGCTAATTGAGGATTTTTAGCCTCGGCAGTTATTTCTATAGTGTTTTCTTTAGTATCATTTATTTTTACAGATTTCTGTAAGGTAGCTATAGCCTGTTGAATACTATTACTCTTATATTCTTTCTCTAAATTTAACTTCTTTACAACATACTCAGCTGCTGATCGGCTTTTAAGAATAGCAACATAATTCGCTCCTATACCACCAGGTAAACTTATTATTCCACTTATAGGGAGAGATTGTAATAACTGTGTACTTATAGTACTACCCTTCTCACTAGGTAGAAGTATCACTGCCTTTGCAGAATATACCTTAGGACTTACTTTACTAAAAAGATACGCACAAATTACAGCTAATAAGAAGATTACTACAATGCAAGTTCTTCTCTTTCTCAATACTCTTATAAGGTCAACTAAACTTATTTCTTCTTCCATAATCACCACCCAAATAGAGAACCAAATGTGCTCTTCAATACTCCGATACTCGTAAGGACCTGAACAAGATCCTGCCAACCTTTAAAGAGAACCTCGGGGACATATACTATGTCATCCTCTCTAACCTCTATATCTAGCTCACTTTTACCCTTTTTAACAATCTCCTCATAATTGACTGTGATCATTTCAGCCTTGTCTCCACTCTGTCTAATAATAGTAACCTTTTTAAGGTCCGCTCTATCCTTAACCCCACCAGCAGCACTTATATACTCAGTAAGCCTTCTACCCTCTACATACTCTATAGTTCCAGGTTTATTAACCTGTCCCAATACGTAAACAAGCCTTCTCAGTTCGGGGATAAATATACTATCTCCATCTCTTAATGTAAGGTTATTAACCTCATCTCCTCTAAGGGCATAATCGACATTAAATAAAATCTCTTCCTTCTTACCATCTACAGTACGTTCAATCTTCCCTAAGGTTCTAGTAGACTGAGCTGTCAAGCCTCCGGCCCTTATAATAATATCTCTCAGCCTATCACCTTCTCTTATCTCATATATGCCTGGTTCTCTTACTTGTCCAAAGATTCTAACAGTTTTCTCCATCGGAGGAACAAAGATTACATCTCCATCTATAAGTCTTAAGCTTACATCCTGAGATGTATCACCTAAAACAAGAACCTTATAAAGGTCTATAACCGCTATCTCCTTACCTCCTCTAAGAATCTTTATGTTTCTAGTACTTGCAGTAGGTAATATTCCACCTGCACGGGATATTAACTCTGATACTCTTGAACCTTCTCTAGCTTGACCTAAAAGGGTTTCCCCGGTAGGAGTTCCACTTATTTCACCAGCGGTCAAAGTAATAGGACCAGGATTTCTAACCTGTCCTAAGACATAGACTCTATCTATCCTAGTTGGTATCCTAATCAAATCTTTATCCCGTAGAGGGATTTCAGATGACTTAAGGAAATCTAGTTCTATTATCTCTCCAGAAGCCCTTTCAAGAATTCCTCCTACTAGACTTGCCCTAGGTGTTAACCCCCCTGCCATCTCTATTACATCTTTTAGCCTGTCTCCTCTTACTATCTCATACTCTCCTGGATTACGTACCTCCCCTAGTACCTTTACACTCTCTCTCATTACTGGTACGTATATTACATCTCCTGCTAGTAGCTTTATCTCTTCTTCCTCTTTCTCTCCTCTTACTAGTACCCT
>Ga0067045_1027736_pt1 | contig 65570 bp, 50 predicted proteins | sample TerdegcTABiofilm_FD_59184 | JGI IMG/M metagenome (GOLD analysis project Ga0067045, IMG submission 59184) | Combined Assembly of (Gp0054472, Gp0054536) Wastewater bioreactor microbial communities from Singapore -Terephthalate degrading...
CGTAATCTGCCACGACGTAGGGGCACCCCTTGTGGGTGCCCAGGGCGGGCACGAGGCCCGCCCCTACAGTGCCAACGAAGCGCTCACCACATACACCGCGGTGCGGATACGGTACCGTATTTGTGCCGTCGACCACTTAGTTATGAAATGCTGTCCTTGGGGCCAACACGATTGTAGAAGGGGGGCAGTGCTTTCACACGGTCGTTCATGGCTCTGTTTGTGAATTGAAACTGGCCCGAGTTTCAAGGCGTGACAGTATTGCGTACCGGGTGCTTGCCCCTTTGTCTGATTCGAGGTACATAGGGAGCCATATACGTTCTTTTCGCATTCGCTCGAAGAGGGGGATTGCGAGAAAGCCCCCACGGGGGTGGTTCAGGCTCGGTCGGGGCAGGCGCTTGTATGAGACGCTCGCGTGTCTCTGACGCCCCTCACGACCCAGGATTGCAGGTGAAGCTATGAAGAAGACGCTCGTGCTCGTTGCGTGCCTGTCGGGAGGACTTCTCATTGCCTCAGTCGCGAGCTCGTCGGAGAAAGACAAGGCTAGGAGCACCCTCTACGAAGTTCCCACTTCGGGTCGAATCGTAGACGTGTCGTACATGCCCGTGTACGAAGAGTGGTGGGTCAAGGCCCAGGAGAAGGATGGATTCTCCATATATACGTACGACATGAAATCGAAAAAGTGGCATCGGGCCAAGTTCGTTGCGGTTCCGCCCCCGAGTGCCGACACCGAGGCGAAGGAGGCTGCCCCTCCGAAGTCCACGGCCCCTAATGCAGGAGAGAAGCCTTCGGCACTCGAGCCCCGTGAAGGAGCTCCTCCTGGAGCCCACGACGCTACTCAGCAGGTGGACAAGGGAGCAGGAGAGGGGAAGCAGGCCCCGGAGAAGAAAGCGCGCGACGAAAAGAAGTGGTGGGATATCCGGAAGCTCCTACAACCGGATGAGCCAAAATCCCATGAAAAAACAAATCCTTCAACCCTAGGGCGCTGAGATGTAGGGGTGCGATGGCTCGGTTTTCGGGAGCCCTGAAGTGAAGCAATCTCTCGCGTTGCTTCACTCGTGCAAGCTACCTCTCGTAAAAGGCAAAGAAATCCTTTGAATAACCCCGATCGTACCGATTCATCGTGTACGTCTTCTGTTCGGGGGAGAGCCGATCTCGCTTCACGATCTTGTCGGCTTCATTGCGAAAATAGAAATTGCACACAATGTTGTGGATGTTGGCGTCACCGTGGATGGCGCTCCTGCACCCGGCCAGGACCAACGCACGGGCCAGGTCCTTTGTGCTGACATGGTGGCCCATTGCGAAGACGAGGTTCCCGTCATTCCTGATTCCGAACGCACTCCTGTTGGCGAGAAACCACAGGTCTCGGTTGGCCATCGTGCTTCTTCCGCTGTTGTCTATCAAGAAGCCGCCGAGGCCGATCTCCGCATCTTCTATCCTGCTATTATTGACGACTTTGTCGACTACTTTCCCGTCTTTTACAATGAGATGACGCAATTGGCGTGCGTCGCTCACTAACGACCGCGGGATTTCGTTGGTCCATTCCACAATGTCCACGGATTCGTCCCGGTAGACCACGAGGGTGGCCATGCCTTCTACCATGGGATAGACCACTTGCCCCCGGAAGATAGCCCCTGCGCCTCGGGAGTGCTGTTGCATCCACATGGCATTCGTGATGGCCACGATCTTGGAGAGATTCTCCGGGTTATTGTGCGAAATCTGGTAAATCCCGGGCTCTCCTTCGCCTATAAAGAGTCTTGTCTTTAGTCGGCTCAGGTCAAACATCGCCATATATACGATGGAATTAGGGAAGTCTTGGCTCGGCCGATAGACGGTCTTATACGCGAGCGGCCGCCCGTCAGATCCGACCGGCAGATTATCCGCGGTCCAGATCCCTTCCCCCTCCAGAGGGGGCGACACGTAAAGGGGCGGAATGGGCTGGGGCTTGGGAAACCCCTCGTCATGAGGAGGCTGTGATTCTTCGAGCCCTTGCTCCAGGGTCTGCCCTATTTGTTCCGTGCTGGGGTCCTGAGACTGTTCTTCTGCCGCATCGTCGAAGTCGCCGTTCAAAACTCGCTCGGGCAGCCGACTCAGCAACTCGTCCAGCCATCCGGGGACAGCGCTTTCGCCTGAAAAATCAGAGACCGATTTATGATCCGGCGTCTCTATGCTTGTCCTCGCCATACGCTGCAAAGAAGCCCCGTCCTGAGCTGGCGCGGGAGCGAGCAAAACGCCGAAGAGAGGCAACGAAAGTACGCACGTGAAAACAACCCTTTGTACCATATCCCACCATTTCTCATTTGCCTAGTTTCCTGTACGGAGTTGGCGCCTTTTTCCTCGGCTTTCTTCTGGCTCAACAGGCCCATTTCCAAGAAGAAAAAACCGTAGACTCGCCCGCTTCCTTACAGGCAGGGACCTTTCCTGACACGCCTGAACGTTGTCAAAGAGTTGTCCCTCATTGGCTACAGAAAAGTACCGACCACCCTCAAACCGTCATGTTACTCAATATGGGAGCCGATTATAACAAACTCACCCCAAAAAGACAAGCGTGAGACCTCTCCGGAAACACATTGAGACCGCTGTTGCCTCACACCCAATCACCGAGAGGATGCTCGACTCGCCATCTAAAAATACCCATCTCGTGCGAGGGGTCAAGTCAATTCGACCGGCTCTCTTCCCGTTTCTCCGAGGATTCTGCTCCTTCGAGAGAAGGCAACGCGTTTTCCGTTGGAAGAAAGCTCTCCGATTCCTCGATTTGCACTAGGCCTCTCCGGGTTGCCTCTCGGAGAGCTATGAGCGAGCCGATAGCTTCGTCGTAGGGCTTCGTCTTTCCCGGGGGCGCGTGGCGAGAAGCCCTCTTGAGCTCCTCAATGAGACAATTCCATTGCTCCATCAGCCTCTCCACGCGTTCTGCGTGGCTGAGCTCCTGTTCTGCCATATCTGCTCTCCTGAATTCCGGGGTCCTGATCTCCCAGAGATTGACGTTTCCCGACATTTCCGAGGGCTTGAAGATCTCACACGACCGCTCTGAGCCGCTCAACCGTCCACTTGCCTGCCACCCTCAGGGCTATGATTCTTGCCTTTGTCTCCAAAGGCGCGCCTGAAGAAAACTCTCCCCTGAGATAGCGGGCTCCGATCTCCGAACACGCCAGAGAGAGAGCCGCAAGGTATCCGGCGTCGTGTAATCGCGTCCGAGCCATGTACCGAAGGAGCACCAAGATCGAGTGGGTGGCATAGTAACCCTTTCTGCGGAAGAGAAAGCTAAATCCCTTCCATCTCAGACAAAAGCGTATCCCGTCGGGTGCGGAAGTCAAATCTGCAACGAACCGTTTTCTCGCTGAAATCCCGTTATAGGCGCGTACCTGCGGGCTTCCCGGCGACTCTTCCTCCGCTATGCGATGCAGGTTGCCTCTCAGATTTATGAGCAGTAGTGCGATTAGTGTCGCCACGCTCGCCATTTTCTCGCCCACTCGAGAAAGGTGCTCCACTGCAAAGCAACAGAACAGGAGTATCTCCTGAAACTCCGCTCCAGTTCCGCTCGGATCGCATTCAAGTCGTACCGCAGCCTGATTTGGCCTATAAAAGTGTACTTCGGCTCGAGATATGCTTGTCATGTTCCCTCCCCCAGGAATCTGGAACGGCAACCCCACACACCGGTGTTGACGATCGTTCGAGCCACAGGTACTGACAATATTTGTGGCAAGGTTGGCTGCGGCTTTCCCGGTAGGGAGGAGGGGAGCATTTTTCATGCCAACGACTCTTCTGATATGGAGAGTGTGTTTTGTTGGGGGATGTGCCCGTTCGTAGGAAGATCCGTGCGCGAAAGGGACGCGCGGTGAGGCTCGCTACGGGCCTGTTTGGAGGGATTTCATCCGTGGAAGCCGTCTGGCAGAGGGGAGGGGAGAGATTGACGTCATGCGGACACTTACATCATGGCCTAATTGTATTTGTAGGTGGATGACAAGATTTATTCAATCAGAATATAAGACAGCAATCAGAGGCCCCTTCCTGCTAGGGTGACAGACCGTAATACTGTCTTTCGTCGGTTCGGGGCCGAATCAGGATCACCCACCCCGCCCCTTCCCGTTAACGGGTAGGGAGTCCTTCCCCCTGTTAACCGGGGGGCCACAGCGGTGCCCGTTGGGAATCCGCGACCGTGATCATGAAATGCTGCACTTAGCCAAGGGGCCTGCTATTCAACGTTGGGGCCACGCGAGATGGCCATGAACCTTTGCCGCGGTTGCGTCCCGAGCAATGACATGGCTCAAACCAGTCCGGCAAAAAAAAGGCGGCCCAAAGGTCGCCTTAACAGGAGAGGAGGGAGGGTCAGATCCCCGACGATGCGGGGATCCGTTTCCGAGTCGTGATCGTGATGACGGGTCAGCACTCGCCGGAGCGATCCCCGTCTCTCGTGTGAGTCGCGTACCCGTCACATGCCGAAGATGTCCCCGGCAATATCACCAGGTCGAACCAGAACCGGTCCAGAGCGCTGATAGTCCGAATGTAATCTTCCAATCGGGATGGCTTTACGATATAGCAGTTCGCGTGCTGGGCGTAGCACGCCCGAACGTCCTCCTCGTCACTCGAGCCTGAAAGCACGGCAACGGGTATGCTCTTGAGCACTGGATCGGCTTTGATCTCCGCGAGGACCTGTCGGCCGTCTTTCTTGGGCAGGTTCAAGTCAAGGAGGATGAAGTCGGGGAGGCAGGCATCCGTGAATTTGCCCCGTTGGCGCAGGTAGTCTAGCGCTTCGGTTCCGTCGCGCACGACCGAAACGATCGTGTCGACAGCTCCTTCTTTGAAGGCCTCTTCAGCCATCATGACGTCTATTGGATTGTCCTCGATCAGGAGCACTCGCCTTGTCCGAGAAAATGGACGATCACCCATCAGTCTGGCCTCCGCGGTCATGCACTGGGCAAACATAGTAGCCTCCTTCGAACTGTGCCGCATCGCTGGCTTTCGCGTCGTGCAGTGCTCCGGGACCTGAATACAGGACCAGACCCCTCTGCCTTGCGCTATCGCCGACGTGAGGCCAGGAGGATATTGCGGGATAGATTCCGATGTGACCAACTGCACTTCCTTTGGGCCAGAGTCTCATCTCCACACTCGCCTCTAACGGACAGTGTTCGAGAACGTTTGCAGCGTCGATGCACAACGGCACCGGGGGACGGCTCCGAAGAGCCGCCCCCTCCGTGCTTGAGGATTGAGGCGCCTCCGGAACACTCTCCCCCCCATAGCGCCTCATGACTCCCCCTTTGAAACTGTTTGACGGTGATGCTCCTTCAGTCCTGTGAGCTCCGATCTTCCGAGAAAATCTTCTGATGTTGGATAGTTCCCCTTGGCAGCGGATTTGTGGCTTGTTGGGACACAAATAGATATTCCCAGCAACCCGTTTCAAGGGCATGCAATCATCAGGCCAGGGTCGACAACCGGCGAGAAAAAGAAACAATCGTATGGTATATAGACATGTTATGGCGATTGGAAGGATGCGAGAAGAACTCCTCGAGAAGTCGATACGCGCGGAAACCGAGTACTATCGAAAGGCGTTTTGGCCCAGGTAATCATTACGACCTATTACGAGTCCGGGGTCCGCGCGGTTTCCTCAGATGGTGTGTCTGTACCGGACAGCCGCGTCGATAGTCTGTACAGGGCACCCCGGGAGAGACCGAGTCGGCGCGCTGCTTCAGCCTTGTTGCCGCCGCTCTTGCGCAGGATCTCTTCGTAGAGCGCCTGGAGCACCTCGTTCGTCATATCCTGGATGCTCTTGCCCGGCTGATACCGCACCGTGTATGACCACTCCTGGTCGCCTTTGTCCGGGGCAGGGAACGCTATATCGAAATGGCGGCCATCCCACAGCATGAGGGACCGCTCAAGCACGTTGCGAAGCTCACGGACATTGCCGGGCCAATCATAGCTGGTCAGTCTCCGCATGGTTTGCTCGTCGACGACCGGTAACCGGGAAAGCTGCAGTTCATTCGCGAGAGTATCCAGAATTTCTCCGACCAAAATGGGGATGTCTTCAACTCTCTCCCGCAACGGCGGGATCCGGATAGGAAAGACGCTTAGCCGATAAAGCAGCGGCCTTAAGAATCGGCCGTGTTGAGCTTCGTTCTCCAGATCTCTATGGGACGCGGCAATCAAGCGGCAGTTCACCTGTACCGCTTGCTGGCCCCCCACACGGAGGAATGACTTGTTATCCAGGAACACAAGGAGCTTCGATTGCACCGCGGGGTCGAGCTCTCCTATCTCGTTGAGCAGGATCGTGCCTCCTTCAGCCAACTCGAGCATACCGCGTTTGCGCCTATCGGCGCCGGTGAACGATCCGCGCTCGTGGCCGAACAGCTCGGACTCTACCAGTTCTCTCGACAGCGCGGCGCAATTTATCGCGAAATAGGGACCGCCGGCCCGGGAGGAATGGTCGTGTATCCAGGATGCTAGGTAGTCCTTTCCGCTGCCGCTTTCACCCTGGAGAAGCACGATGGAGTCAGTTGCTGCTGCCACCCTCGCTTGTTGCATAACGATGTGCATGGCTGCAGACGGGTAGTCTTCAGCCTGTTTCTTCATCACCCCGCGCACTTTTCTTCGGCCCGTCACATTCCGGACGATGCCGCAGATGCCGACAATCGTTGCCGATTCTCCCCTCGCTCCGAGAGGAAACATGGTATCCATGAAGACGACCGGCTCGCCGTTGACTGTCCTCGCTTCTTCGGCCTCCACGGTCTCGCCCTTGAGAACGCGATGCGACCGTTCGGTGATGCGGCCTGCAGTGGTCGGATCGTAGAGATCTTCGTCTCGGCGCCCGATTATTTCTTCTGGAGAGCGTCCCAGCAACGTGCACATTGCACGGTTCACGTGGGTGTACCTCAGAGCGCGATTCTTGATATAGATACCGTCTTGAGCCGCCTCGAAGACGGTCCGGAATCGCTCTTCGCTTTCCCGAAGCGCTTGCTCCGCCCGGCGTTGCTCGGTCTCGTCACTAAACACTGATACAATCTCACCAGTTTGAAGCTTGTATGTGAAGCTTTCAATCCAGAACTCGATCGTACCTTCTTTTATCGAAAAGAAAGGTCGACTCTCCGGCTTCCCCGTGCTCCAGACGCTCTTGAGAAGCTCCGGCACGTTCATGTCCCTTGTGATCGGACATACCTCAAAGATGGACTTGCCCACAACTTCTTCGGGTCTCCTTCGAAAAATGGCCTCAGCCGCGGCATTGATCTCGTCGTAGACGAAGTCCTCCCCTTCACCGACGACTCTAAGCACCACCACGCCGTTGCCCATATTCTCAAAAAGGCCCCTGCACCGGGCTTCGCTTTGCGCCAGCCGTTCTTCCGCTTCCCTGCGGGCCGTCACATCCCTGCCCACGGTAAGCACCGCTCGGACGCCTCTGTACGACGTAGGCACTGACGCGATCTCCACATACCGGGATGTCCCGTCCCTCCGAGTGAACAGTCGCTCCATAAATGGATCAGACTCCCCCAGTTCCGCGACCCTGCGACTGACCTCGTGAAACCATGCGTTCGTATCGGGAGCCACGAGATCGGCAAGTGCCCAGCCGAGCACTTCATCCTCTTGTTTCACTCCAAGAAGCTCGCGACCGGCTTTGTTCGCTGTATCGATCAGGCCTTTGTGATGAATGATCATGGGATCAGGCGAATTGTCAAAGACTTCCCGATACCGTCGTTCGCTCGCTTTGAGCTTCTCGTCTGCAATTCGCCTCTCGGTCACGTCAGTAACGATGACGAGGCACCGCTTGGACTGATTCGACCCCTCCTTGAGCCGCATGCTTTCGATGTGTGCCCAGATGAGCGTGCCGCCTCTTTTCCTGAGCTTGAGCTCGCAGGACTTGGGCTCTGTCCCCTCCATCACGGACTGCCTGTACACACGATACGCGTCCCGGGAATCGACAGCGACAAAATTCATGAATTGAGACCCGATAAGGGCATTCTTTTCGCGACCGAGGAGCTGCACGCCGGCCTTGTTGACTTCTTCGATGAGGTCACGGGAGTCCAACATGAAGTATCCCACCGGCGCCCGCTCAAAGAGCTCGAAATACTTCTCCATCAGCCGCTGAAACTGCTCTTGGGCCCTCCGGATCTCTTCGTTCTGCATTTCCAGCTCGATCCGATGGACGCGCAACTCGTGGAACAGCCCCTCGATCTTTTCTCGGGAAAGTGTGCTCACATCTATCTCGCGACCTGAGTTTCTCTTGAGGGTCATTTCCGCCTGGCGTCTTAATGGACGGGAGGTCTCCTGCTGTTCTTCGCTTTCTGTAGACACGTCTGGCCACTCCTTTGCTCCGCGTGCTCGCCGGTGGACTATGCAATTTTCGCGCCATGCGCTGGATTTCAGCGCATATGGTGTCTGTCCACTGAGGTGACGGTAAGCCGCCTATTGGGGGCCGGGTGGGCTGGCTCGTCCACCACCATCTTCTGGCCGAGAGCTCATTTCCTCCTGTCGGTGACATCTTCGACGGTAAGGAGGATCAACCGTCCCTCTGCTCCGAAGTCCTTGAGACCCCTGGCGCAGAGCAGCAAGGTTCGGCTCCCTCTATGTTCGAACTCCTGGTGGACCTCTACGTCCTCGCAGCTTGTCTGCTGGGAGAGGGTCCCTTCCAGAAGTTGCCGGACAGCGGGAACATCCCACTGGTAGTTTCCCAGGCTGAAGAACGGCTTGCCCTCAATGTCCCCTGAGTCGACACCGAAGAATCTGTAGAACGACTCATTCGCAAATACAACTTTGAGGTCTTGATCCAAGACGATGAGTGATTCTCGAACGGTGTTAACAATGCTTTCCACAAACTTGCACCGCCTATCAACTTCGTACTGCTGCAAGCGCGTCTTTTCGAGCTCATTGAGAGCAGTCTTGAGCTTGGTCACATCGCTAAAGGTGATCACGACCCCGTCGATCACGTTGTGCACCGTCCGGTACGGCAGTACGCGCATGATGTACCATTGGCCCTGGTGAGATTGGACCTCCTTTTCGATCGGGACCAGGGTCCTAAGCACTTCCTGAGCATCAAGCACCAGTCTGTCGTAATGCAGGTTGGTAGCGACATGTGACAGCGGTCTTCCCTCGTCGGATGCAATCAGGGGTATGAAATCGGTAACCGGTTGCGTGAATCGCCGAATGCGCAGACCCGTGTCCAGGAAGATGGTGCTGACTTGAGTGCTCGCCAGGAGGTTCTGCATATCGCTGCTTGCCTTGGACAAATCGTCTATCTTCTGTTGGAGCTCGGTGTTCACCGTGGCCAATTCCTCGTTTACCGACTGCAGCTCTTCCTTTGACGTTTCGAGCTCCTCGTTGGTGCTCTGCATCTCTTCGTTGCTTGATTGGAGCTCTTCGTTCGTCGACTTCAACTCCTCGTTCGCAGTTTCAAGCTCTTCAATGGTGCTCTGGAGATACTCTCGGGTTGCCTTCAGCTCTTGCTCCAACTCTTTGACACGCGGCTGAGCGCCGTCTGATGCCGTCAAAGCAGGAGAGTCCTGCTTTTGAGGCTTCTCATGGACCTCTTCGAAAATCACCATAAAAGTTTCTTTGAGGTGCTGGGGTTCATGAAACGGCTTCACGACCAGGTTGATCCGCTCTTCTCCTCCGTTCGTGACTACTTTCACGCCCTCACAACGAATTTCTCGTTTCAGACCCGTAGCTTTTCGCAAGGCCCCTGCCAGCTCCAGTCTGAGTCCTTCTCTCGCCATGGTTACGACGTTCATGGAAGAATGTCCTGGCGCCATTTCCAAAAATCTTCCGGTCCGGCCGTGTACGTAGAGAATTTCTCCGTGCACATTGACGACAACTCCTGCAGGGCTGTACATGTCGAGCATCAGCCTGTCTACTGCCTCTGAGTAATTGATTCCCCGTGCCGCTGCAGGCAATCGTAGGATAGGGCGCGGATCTCTGGCATCCGGCCTGCGCAGAATCGGCAGGTAGGCAACATCTTCCCCCGTGAGGTCTTTCTCTCTCCGCTTGAAGAGCTTCCATTTTCTGTCCTCCGTCGAGAACAGGTCACCGAATTCGCCCACCGTCTCTGCAGTCCCGAGGAAGAGATACCCGTCTTTGCGCAGCGCGTAATGAAAGAGCGGTATGAGTTTCCGCTGAAGCTCGGACGTCAGGTAGATCATAAGATTCCTGCAGCTCACCAGATCCAGTTTTGAAAACGGAGGATCTGCCACCACGTTTTGTATGGCAAATACCAATTTGTCGCGAATGTCCTTCTTCACCTGAAGCGAGCCGTCCGCTTCCACAAAAAACCTCCGGAGGCGCTCCTCATTTACGTCCACTACAATGCTCTGGGGATAGATCCCTGTCCGAGCAGCCTCGATGGCCTCGGCGTCTATGTCTGTCGCGAAAACCTGGACCTCCACTTCAGTCTTAAGAGAATCCATACACTCTCTAGCGATCATGGCAATGGAGTATGCTTCCTCCCCTGTGGCGCAGCCAGGGACCCATATGCGCAACGGGCGATTCTTGGTCCTCTCCCTGATCAGCTTCATGAGCGCTTTCTTCTTCAAGGCTTCGAACGCTTCGGGATCACGGAAAAAACTCGTGACACCAATGAGCAACTCTTTGAAGAGAACGCGAGCCTCTTCGGGCGCATTTTGCAGAATCCGTATGTAATCTTCGAGGGCCCGGACCCTATTGATTGCCATCCTCCGATCGATCCGGCGTAGTATTGTATTGTGCTTGTACAGGGAAAAATCGTGGCCCGTGTGCTCGCGCACGAGGATGAACACCTTGTCCAGGAGATCTCCGGTCTTGGGAGCAAGCCTGGTCGATCGGACTCTGCCTTCCCTCGTATGCTCCACATAGTCTATGAGCTGGGCAGGCATCTTCTCGGGCGGTAGCACGTAGTCAGCCAGGCCCGTGGCTATGGCATTCTTCGGCATGCCGTCGTACTTGGCGGTGAGCGGATCCTGAACCATCCCCATTCCGCCCTCTCCCTTTATTGCTCGAAGTCCGAGGGCGCCTTCGGAACCGGTGCCGGACAACACTATGCAGATAGACCTTTCCTTCTGGTCCTCGGCAAGTGACCGGAAGAAGTAGTCTATCGGAGTGCGGAGTCCCGGCTGCTCGACAGGGTCAAGGAAGTGGAGTGTTCCGTGCAGAACAGCGAGATTAGCATTGGGAGGAATGACGTATACGCGATTCTGCTCGATCTTCGTTCGGTCCACGACCTGACGGACCTCCATCTTGGTGTATCGGCGAATGAGGTCAGCCAGAATACTCTTGTGGCTTGGGTCCAGATGCTGAATGATTACGAAGGCCATGCCAGCGTCAGGGGGCATGTTCGTGAAGAAAGCCTCAAAGGCTTCCAATCCGCCCGCGGACGCTCCGATTGCGACAATGGGGAAGTCTACCTGATTGGGGCCGGTTACAACGGTTTCCCTCAAAATCCTTTCAGAGAGACTTTTCGTTTCTTTGGCTTGATCTGCTTGCGCCAGCTTGTCACCGGGTTTGCCTTTGCGAGCTCCCGGACCTCGATGCTTGCGTTCCGGCAGAGTGTCCCCGCCCTTGGACCTTCCGGCCTCCACTCTGGGAACGCGTTTGCGCGACAGTGCTGTCGCCTTCTGCTTGCCTGATTCTTCCACGGCTTTCTCGTCGTGCCCTCCAGAGAGATCAGGTTCCCGCGGCTGTGTACGTCCCGCCCCGGAGGATTTCCGAGTGCCGACCGGATCGGCCGTGTCTCGCTGCTTTCGGGCCTTTCCTTTTCTTCCTGCTGACTTGGGATTCTCCGCCTCCGTGCCGGTCCCGGATTTGTCGCCACTCTCGACGTCCGACGTCTTTTCTGCAACTTCTTCCTTGGAGCTGCGCTCTCTTTTGTTCTTGGCCATGAATCGTCCTCCTGGACGAAAGAAGGGATTGTCCACTCTTGGCAAACCTCGCACACGAACAGGCGCTTTGAAAAAACCTACCAGAGCCTGTTCTGTCGAGGTCGAGCGTGTCCGCTGGACGTGTTTGTCGCAAAGAGTCCGGCGTCTCCGCCAACGTTTCTGAGGTCCGCTCGCTGAGGGATCGGCAAGATGCTCGGTTCATCTTTCCGAATCGTAACAAACTTGACCCCCCGAGCCCAAGTACCCGTATAGTATAGTACTCCACGCTGTACCACCGGTCAATTGTAGACTTGCGATTTGTCAAGGAGACATTCGCGGAAGGGTTGGTGAAGCTGTCGCTGTCATTTCGTGAAAACGTTTGGTAGTGTTTTCAGCTTTGTTCAGAAAAAGGCAGGTTGGAGACCTGCCGCTGCAACTGTGGGGTGGAGCGTTGATCTATGCGGTAGAAGTACCGTAGGAGCTCATGGTCCGTACGTGCGACCGGCGAGGCGCTCTACCGGCTGAGGGGGGATAGCCTGAGCGCGCTGCTTACCGTGTGATTTCGTAGCGCCGGCATCTTGGCGGTGGTTCTTTAGCGCAGGAGGAAACCCGGCGAGGCGTCGGCGGTACGGGTAATCCGTCGTCTCATTTCAGGCCTGACACGGCCAGGTTCGTTTCAGAAAGGATGCGGGTAACTTCACTGTCCTCCATTTCGTGAAAGTCTCTATAAAATGAGGCCACTGCAAAAGGACCGTGAGTCTGTGCCACAACGGCGAAGATCTCGTCAAAGTACGGTTCGACCAGACTCAGTGAATGCACTGGTGCAGTTGGAACCGCAAGTATCATCGCCCGCGGATTACTCTGTCGTACCATTCTGGCTGCCGCAAGGACCGAAAAACCGGACGCAAGCCCATCATCCACGAAGTAGACCTCTGAGCCCCTCACTTCGGGAGGCTCTTCATGTCCGGCATACGCCCGGGCACGCCGTCGCACTTCCGCAAGCACCTGTTCGGTCACCGCTTCGATTTCTGCCGCAGAGAGCTGGATGCGCCTCAACAGATCTTCATTGAGGACCCGGCTGCCATCGATGGCGACGGCACCGAATCCAGCTTCGGGAGAGTCCGGTATAGGAAGCTTGCGAACCAGGACGGGTCTCAGCGGTGCGTGCAACGCTCGCGCAAGGGGAGCACCTACAGGGATCCCTCCCCGAGGGAGAGCCAAAACAATTGCGCCTTCCCTCGGCTGAGCCTTCAAGAACGCCGCAAGGGCACTCCCCGCCGTGTCTCGATCGGGAAACAAGGGAATCGGAGATCGCACGCGCTTTTCGATGTGGATCACGGCCATAGAGCCACTTGAACGGCAGAGGGCACAGCGGTCGCTCAATCGCGTGCCATCACATCAAGCAGGGTCTGATTCATTTCACCGAGCGTGTACGGCTTTCGAAGCATGGCGCAGAAGCCGTATGCCTGATGATTCTCCATGACAGGGTCCGTGCAATAGCCGCTGGCCACAATGAGCTTAGCCTTCGGATCCATTTTGAGAATATGACGTGCCACTTCTCTGCCGCCCATACCGCCTGGAATGGTCAAATCAAGAATCACAACGCCAAAGGGCTTGTCCTCTTTGAGTGCTCGCTGGAACAGGGCTATTGCTTCCGGTCCGTCAGCGGCAGTCTCGACATCATATCCGAGATAAGCAAGGGCTTCGGCTGCCAGTTCCCTGATCTCAAGCTGATCGTCCATAACAAGTACCCGCCCGCAGCTCATGGCCAAGGTCTCGTTCACCGATTTGACCGGCACAGGCTGAGCGCGAATGGCAGGCACGTGGACGACCCGGGTCGCGTCCCTTGTCGAGCTTGATTCCACGTGACGATACCTCCCAAATTCCTCAGTGTTGCACGGCGGGTCGCCCCTCTAAGGCCAGCGTCGATGACCTTCATTTCGACAGAGGGTAGGAACAATCGGCCGATTGGCACAGACATGACTGCCTCGCCGTTGTCCTGCATGCAGCCTCTGACCGCTGGCGCTTGTTCTGTTGAAAAGGGATTTCCCCCCAAGAGCTTCTCGGCATCACCGCAAGGACTATTTCCGTATCGAGCGATAAGCATTATTGGAGAATCCAGGAATAGTGGCGCCCCACCTTTCTCGGGAACCAGCTCTGCTGTACTGCTCATGGCTCAATTCTTGCTCCCGGACTTCTCCATGCGTGTACCAATTTCTCTCGAGTGTGGGTTAGAGCAACAAACATGCCACAGAGCGGTTCCTTTGAAAACATTACAGAACTTCAGATGGTTAGGAGATCGGCCGTGTTTGGGGATGGCAAATGGCCGGACAAAGGATTGTCAATGAGAGAAATGGCTGCGTTCAGTCTCGATCGGGTTTGACTTGAATTTGAAGTGTGGATTTCATACATTAGGAGGAATTCCGACAATCATGCACACTGTCCTAGAATCGGACATTGTTTCCAGGGGACTGCTTCACCCTGTCGTCGGCGTATCGGCACTTCCGTTGACTAGCTCCAGCACTTCCCGTAAGATCGTTCAGAGCGCTCACAGACCGATCCTGGAATTTATCGAGCGGCTTGGGTCGGGCAGATTCAGCGTGAAGCCATTGTCTCCTAGCGCTCACGGTGACCATTTGTTTGTTACTGCTCTGAGAGGCACGACTGCAGGACGCACAACGGTAGTAGTGATTCCGAGGCACCGCGGTAGGAATCGGAAATGAACCGAGATTTTCTTAGATTATGCGAGCTAATTCGAGATGGCGTCATAATATGCAAAGATGGGCACGTTGTTTTTGCTAATCGGGCCGCGTGTGGGATTCTGGCAAGGAAAGATCTGAATGCCCTTCACGGGGTCCCCGTTGAGGACCTCATCGAGCCCGGAGACTGGGAGATCCTTCTGGAAACGGTCGAACGAAGTGAAAACGGCGAAGATGCCCAAGAGGTGATCGTTCGAGCTAGGGGACGGAGCTCGAGATTGGAAGCAGTAGCCGCCCGCGTAACTTTCTATGGTAGCCCCGCAGTTCAAGTCGTGTTTCGCGATGAAAATGGCTCATGTGCTCCGTGCCTCCTACGGGGCGAAGAGGCTATGGCATGGTCGGAGCTCGTCAATCTTGCGAACAGTGTCATCATCCGGTGGAAGCCTCCAGGAACAGTCACATTTTTTAACAAGTTCGCAGAGCGCTTTTTTGGATATTCCGCTGCAGAAGTTGTGGGGAAGAATATCATGATGCTCGTCCCGGAAGTGGACTCCGAGGGGCAGGATCTGAGCAGGCTGACCAAAGAGATTGTGCAGAAGCCGGACCAGTATGCGACATTCGTGAACGAAAATGTTCGCAAGGATGGTACCCGTGTCTGGGTCTCCTGGACGAACAAAGCCATCCGGGACGACGACCATCGGGTAGTGGAAATCCTGTCGGTTGGCAACGACGTCACGGCACAGAAGGAGGCCAAAGATCTGCTGAAAAAAACTCGCGACGAGCTTGCCTACGCGGTGGAAGAAAGGACCACCGCTCTGCGGGCCATCAATGCCGCGCTCCAACAGGAGATACGCGAGAGGACGGCCACGGAAGAGGCACTCCAGATCAAGGCCGAAGAACTGGCCCGATCGAACCGAGACTTGGAACAGTTCGCTTACGCTGCGTCACACGATCTTCAGGAGCCACTCCGCAATGTAACCAGTTGTGTACAGCTCTTGAGGAATAGGTTCGGGGACGAGATGGGGCCCGACGCGGCCCAACTCATGAGGTACGCGGAAGAGTCGACGGACAGAATGAAGAGCCTTATCAATGGCCTGCTCAACTACTCGCGCGTGAAGACCCGAGGAAATCCATTCGAAGAGCGGGACAGCGAGGCACTTCTCGAAGAGACCTTGTTGGACTTGTACCAAGCTCTCAACGAATCGGGAGCTGTGGTCACGCACGACGCTCTTCCTAAGGTCTGCGTAGACGGTTCGCAGTTGAGCCAGGTGTTTCAGAATCTCATAATGAATGCCGTGAAGTTTCGTGGGCCCGAACAGCCCCGCATTCATATCTCAGCCCGACTTGAGGGAGCTGAGTGGATTTTTTCGGTCAAGGACAACGGAATTGGGATCGAGCCCGAGTATTCGGACAAGATCTTTGTGGTTTTTAGGCGACTGCACAGCAATTCCGTGTATCCGGGGACGGGCATCGGTCTGGCAATCACGAAGAGAATCATCGAACGTCACGGCGGCCGCATCTGGGTTGAGTCTAGACCTGGGGCAGGCTCTACCTTTTGCTTCACTCTGCCCGCAACACGGACGAAATGCTGCCCGTCCGCAGGTCCAGGATCCGGATCTTAATCTGCAGAAATGTGGACGAAAGATAGTGGAATCCCTCGGGAGAGGTCGGGAGCAGAACACATTCATGGGCAGATCTGGGGAGAATCCCGGGGTCGAGCGGCTGTACTTGGAAACCGCGACCTCCGAAGAGCACCACAATGGAAACGCGATTGACACCGTCCGATCTTGGGAGCGCTACCAGCGCTCGAGAATTTCCGGTTCAGACTCATCGAGGTTCCTGACAAATGAATGAAACAATGAATGACAGGCCGCTGAGAATATTGCTTGTGGAAGACAACCCGATAGACGCCATGGTCCTGCAGGACGAATTGCGCAGGATCGAATCCGGTCCTGGATTCGCCATCACGGTGGTGAGCCGGATCTCCGAGATTGCCCCGGCCTTGGAGGAAGATTCATTTGACATGGTTCTGCTGGACCTCGGGCTTCCTGACGGGGAAGGACTCGAAACCCTGGAGAAAGTGCGGGCGATTGTGCCAGACTTGCCTATCGTCGTGATGTCAGGCTTGGACGACGAGGCCGTCGCCATCGAAGCGGTGCGACAGTCCGCGCAGGACTATATCGTGAAAGATCGCTGGAACCGTCAGTTGCTCGTCCGGTCTCTCACATACTCCATCGAGCGCCACCGTCTCATGCTCGAACGAGAGCTTGCCATACAGGCATCACTCGAGAGTGAGCAACGATTTCGAGCGATATTTGACGGAGCCCAGGACGCAATTTACGTTAAAGATCGAAACCTCAAGTTCACTCACATAAACCCGGCTATGGCCAGCCTTTTTGGAAGGAGACCGTCAGAGCTTCTGTCGGCAACGGACGAAGAGCTCTACGGACGCGATGCTGCAGCACAAGTTAGGAGTTGGGATATGAGGGCTCTCGACGGGGAAACTGTCGAAGAGGAGCATACCCGCGTCATTTACGGCGAACCGCTTACGTTCCTGGATACGAGGATACCCCTGCGCAACGCTCATGGAGAAATCGTAGGGGTGTGCTGCATTTCTCGGAACATCACCGAGCGGAAACGCGCCATCCCACAGGATCGCGTCAAGCCCACGGAATATCCTTCGCTTGCCATGAGGAGGCTCATGAAGCAGGCCGAACGGATAGCGAAGACCGAGGGAACGGTCCTGCTGCAGGGTGAAAGCGGCAGCGGAAAAGACTACCTCGCGCGCTGGATACACGATAACTCTGACAGGCGAAGAGGTCCGTACTTTGCCATAAACTGTGCCGCGCTCACTCAAGAATTGGCAGAATCGGAACTATTCGGACACGAATCAGGAGCCTTTACCGGAGCGCGGGGGCGGAAGAAGGGAATGCTCGAGCTAGCTGAGGGAGGCACCCTCCTTCTGAACGAAATTGGGGAGCTCCCTCTATCCCTCCAGTCCAAGCTGCTGACGTTTCTCGACACGCGCTCCTTTCTCCGGGTCGGCGGCGAGAGAAGCGTCACGGTGGATGCGCGTCTTATTGCTGCAACTCACCGGGAGCTGGCGAAGGAATTGTCCGAAGGTCGTTTTCTAGAGCCTTTGTACTATCGATTGGAGGTCTTCACCATCGAAGTGCCCCCGATGCGCGAACGGAAAGAAGATATTCCGATCCTCGTAGAAGAAATAATGGCTGAGTTGGCCGACAGGATGCACTTGTCCCACATACCCGTGATCGATCAGTCAACTCTTGACGGTCTCACAACGTACAATTGGCCCGGCAACGTGAGGGAGCTCAAGAATGCCCTGGAGCGAGCCCTGATGCTTTGGGACGGTTCCAGATTGGATCTGAGAATTCCTTCCCACGGAACCACTGACGAAAAATGGTCTCGAGACCTTCCATTCCCGTCCTATTGGACGCTCAGAGAAGTTACCGACGAGGTGACTAAGTCCATGTGCATGGAAGCGTTGCGTCGTACAAAGGGAAACAAGAAGGAGGCAGCATCTGTCCTGCGAATTTCCCGTGACGCCCTGTATCGTTACATTCGCCGGTTCAAGATCAAGCCGGAGCTCCTGTCCTGAGCTGTACTGCCACAACAACTTTTTTCGAATCCAACGACATCCTCCCGCATCTCAATCAGTAGGGCGAATCACGAGGGCTCTGTGGCTGCGTGACGGACGAGGAGTGGTCGCTGTTTTACCGGTAGCTGCTGGATGAGGCCCCTGAAAGACGCAGCAGTGATTTGTCCTAATTGATGCGGAACCCAATTGATCCACCAAGAGTGGGGTGCCAGGGCAGCTAATTTCTACGAGTCCCGGTCTTGACACCCCTCCCTTGGTATTATTATGTGCGGACATCCCTGACATACAGAGCGGCAGAGGATGGTGCGCTTGTGCGGGAGGTACAGCTCCGCCCTATTGCAAAAAAAACATCGCTGAGTACATTGTCTTATAGGGGTTGGAAGATCGCTGCACGGGGGTCGGAAACAAGTTTTCCGCGGTGTATCCACAAACAGCGTTGCAAAGTATCCGGGCGTCGGCTTTTTGCCTTATGAATACCGCAACACGTCACAAGTCGCGAGAACCCCATCTGCACAGGTACCTCCAGATTCGAGAGACCCAGACTATGCGAACCGGTACTGCAACCGGCTTCGGAGGAAGCGCCAATCTGCTGCTGTCCGAAGACCGTGCAGACCTTTTGAGGTCTAACCCGGACAATCGGCGGGATAAGGAGCCTTGTTCCGAGCAAACTGCTCGCGCTGCCTCTCCGGTCCGGCCGGACAGGGATAATCGCGTGCAGTGATTCCCGAGGAGGAAGACATGAAAGCAGATCTCTTTATCGTGGATGATTTGAAACTGTTGATGGAGCATGAGAGGACATGGTGTGCTTCGCTCTTCATGCCTACACGCCATGTTACGAGCCACGTGCAAGAAAACTACATCAGATACAAGAATCTGCTCAGAGATGTGGAGACCAAGCTGGTCGAGATGAAAGCCGACGGAACGGAAAAGACCCTCGAATCCGCGTACCGGCTCCTCGACGACTACCCCTTTTGGCACAGCCAAAGTTATGGCATGGCGCTGTTCATGTCCGAAGACCTCTTCAGGCCGTACCGCGTTCCGCTGCACCTACAGGAATTGGTGGTCGTAGGGGATCGTTTTCACGTGAAGCCCCTGCTTCCCCTCCTGAGCGGTGACGGGAGATTCTATCTCCTCGCGCTCAGTCAAGGTGAGGTGAGATTGTTCGAGTGCACTAGGCACAAGGTGAATCAGGTAGATCTTCAAGGGGTCCCTCTCAGCCTGGACGACGCGCTGAAGTACGACGAGCTGGAGAAGCAACTCCAGTTTCACACACGCGCTGCAGGTGCAAAGGCTCCTCGCCGCGTGAGCGGGCCTGGGCTGAAGCCGGGATCCATGAGAGGGATGGCTTCCGAAGGTAGGCGACCGGCCATGTTTCATGGCCATGGGGCCACAGTCGACGATACCAAGGATCAGATACTGCGCTTCTTTCAAGCCCTGGACAAAGGATTGCAGAGGACCATTCAGGATTCGCGGGCCCCTCTCGTCATTGCTGCGGTAGATTACCTCGTTCCTATCTTCAAAGAGGCAAGCACATACCCGACCATCGTGGACGAGATCATCTCCGGGAATCCGGAAGGTGTCTTGCCGCAAGATTTGCACGAGCACGCGATCAAGATCGCCGTTCCTTACTTCGAGCGCGAAATGACAGATCAGGTAGCCCTTTACCGCCAACTGATAGGAACCGGAAGAGCCTCGAACGTTGTGGAAGAGGTAGTGAAGGCAGCTTACCACGGCCGAGTGGAAACCCTGTTTATCCCTGTGGGCATCCATCAGTGGGGCACGTACGATCCGGCCACCGACGAAGTGATCCTCAGGCAATCGAACTGCGAACCGGGGTGCGACCTCCTGGACTTCGCCGCGGTCCAGACTCTCCTGAACAGCGGATCGGTGTACGCACGCCAACCGGATCAGATGCCGGACCGCGCGCCTGTGGCCGCCATATTCCGATACTGAAATTTCCGGGAGGACTTGAAGCACGCAAATCAACGGAAGATTAGCCGTTGGATTGTGCGACGGCATCAATGCTCGGGAGTGCTGCAAAAGAGCATGTCCGCCCGGAAATGAAGCGATGAGCGAGCGGACTGCCATCCGCGGAAAGGGTTACGTGACCGTCCCGGCACGGTTGCGGCTTATGATGCAAGGATGGAGGCGTCATCATTTCAACCTATCAAGAGCCTTGCGGTACGATTCCTCCACTATTGCGAGGGCCATTTCCAATCCCCCCTTCATTTCTACCCACGCTTTCGAGGAGGCGGACTTCAGTTCCTGGAGCCTTTTCTCTGCCGCTGCCTGCTTCTCTCTCAGGTCCTTTAGTTTTGACTCCAGAACCGATCTGACCTGGCCTTTCGCTTCCTTTACCCTCTCCTCCAACTTGTCTACGCGTTGCGAAAGGTCACGTAGCTTTGCTTCAAGCTCTTTCACGTAAGCATCCTTTTGTTGAGAGGTATATTCTTGAGCTGACTTGATGGCTTCATTCATCTTGCTCTTCACCTCCGGGATAGTTATCTTTCCTTCATCTTCCGCCCATACGGTTGCCTGCGTGAATGCCAGAAAGCAGACCACCGCGACCAACATCGCTATTACAGGGTTCTTCATGCCGAATTCCTTTCTGAGGAGACAAGACGGGGCCAATTCCCCCGAAGAGGAATTGCTGTAACGAGGTGCACAATTCGTGCCACGAATCCACGTTAGCACTTCTGTGCTAACATGCCACAATAGGGTCACTTTTTTTCTTAAATCCCGTACGACTCGGAAGCTTCAGTGTCACGCATTCAAGAGGGTTTTGCATAAGGCAGACACTCCCATTCTCTTCAACAGTTTGATCAATTGCTTGGACGCACCGTTCATGTAGTGGAATCGGGTACGTGTTCGGCACGTCAGCCACTCTCGCGGGGAAGCATTGCACTTGGTGCTGTGTCCGGATATCGTACAATCCTTCACCCTATGCGCTGGGGACGGAATTTCACTTCGGCCGCGGTCCGTGGGGTAGGCCGACGGTGATGCACCCGAGATGAGAGGAGTTTCATGAAATCATCCGCGTTGTTTACGTGAAGGCCTCCTGATTACCGGCGAAACGCCGGCACATTTCAGACAGGGATAGGGATGCTCGTGGCTGCCATCGACCTTGCCGCGAGACTCGGGATTGTGATGGATTCAAGCGTACCCCGAAATGCCGTAGACCTTCATGGTCCGTTGTGACTGCGAGGTCATGGATGTTTGTGGAAGTCTCCCACGGTGTCCTGGAACTATGATCCCTACGACTCACTCGCACACGTGCGAGCCCCTTCGTAGATTTCCCGCCTGCCCTGTCGTCGATCTATCAAGAAGAGGAGCTCGCACGACTTCCTGAGGTCTTCTTCCAGGCGCGAAAGAACCGCAGGATCACGGTGAACGATGCGCACATAAATGTTTCGGAAGCCTTCGGGTGCGTTGGCGTACGAGCTCCAGACAGTGAGAAGCTGTGCTCGATACTGCTTGATCACATTGAGGATCTCTTCCACGCAGCTCTCATGCTCCCTCGCGCGAAGCCCGAATACCATTCCGATTTGGGCAATTCCAGGCGACGCGACCAGCGCCTTCAGTATATCTGTCTTGGTCACTATTCCTACGGTCCGTCCGTCTCGGTCAAGCACCGGACAGCCTGGAACAGCGCGATCGACGAGAATTTCTGCAGCTTCTTGAATGGTATAATCGGGAGGAATGGTCACAGGGCTCTTGCTCATGATGTCTCCCACGCTAACGGCAGGGAGGTGCGTCGGACCCTCGTCCGCCGCCCGCTTCAAATCCGCGCGAGTCACAATGCCTACGAGCTTGCCGGAACGGTGTACTGGCAGAAGGCGGACACCGTGACGTTCCAGAAGGTCTGCAGCCCGACTAAGCGGATCGTTCACATCCAAGGAGATCACGTCTCTCGTCATCCAGTTCTCGACCATCATGGCGATTGCTCCTCTCTGTGTGGCGCCGCCTCGTCTTTGCGGGGCGTCACCCCATGGAAAGGCACGGTCCAGGCTACAGGCTCATCGTCATCCTGCAAGCATTTCTGGCCCTACTGCTCATCCGTTGCGTTGGAAGCTTCCATGGCCTCGACGAGCAGCTTAATTACTGACTTGATCGCGACGGGCATGTCGAATCGAGACCGGAGGTCATCGAGTTGGCTGAGACAGTTCTGACAGCTCGTGGCTACTACGGTAGCACCGGTCCGCAAGATTTGCTCGCGTTTCAATCGGGCATGCTCGAAACGCTTTTGGCCGAAGGTGGGGTTCTGAATCACGCTTCCCCCTCCGCCGCAGCACAATGCCTGTCTTCGGTTCGGCCACATTTCGACGAATTCGGAGCAAATTGTCTTGAGGATTTCTCGAGGTGGATCGAAAATACCCAGCTTTCGCCCGACGTTGCACGGATCGTGGTACGTAACGCGTTCGTCCAGAATGCCCGGGCTCACGTGCAGCTTGCCTTCAGCCAAGAGCCTGTGAGCCAGCTCGACCACGGAGAGCACTTCGAACCCTAGAGGTTCGCCGAGCCAGCGTTCCGCGTCCTTTCTAAGGATTTTGAAGCCGTGGCCGCATTCTGTAGAGAGGAGTATGCGGGCCCCCAGAGACCGAGTTTCCTCCACCAGGTTCCGCACGAGCTTCACCGCTGTCTCATGGTCGCCCAGGTAATAAGCCCAGTTCGTAATGTCAAAGAACCGGGACGACATGGTCCAATCTACACCGGCGTACGTGAAAAACTTCACGTACATTTGGAACATGTCCGGGGTCGAGGTGTACTCTCGGGGATTCGGCACATAGAAGATGTCGGCGCCGATTTTGTCGAAGGGAACAACGAGGCCCCCCTCGGGAACGTCTTCCAGGTCTTCTTCGGCCTCTTCTGCCATCCATTGAGCCATGTCGACGAATTCCTCGGAGTCTATTCCCGTGTTATTTCCCAACTCGAGGGCCTTTTCAATCCCTTCGATCAGGCGTGCAGGGGCTTTGCCCCTCTCCGTGGCCAGGCCTCGCAACCGGCGAACGATGTCCTCCATGGCAAGCCCCTTTCTGCAGTCCGTGGTGCAACGGCCGCAGAGAGTGCATGCCCATATGAACTCGGAATCCGCCATTTCCTCGGCGTTACCCTTGGCGACTTTGCATACCAATCTTCGAGGATTCATCTCCGGATAGGCATCAGCCAAAAAGCACCGGGAGATGCATTCGCCGCACTCGAGACAGACCTCAAGGGTCGTTTCTATCGTACCGACATCAGGGAGTACTTCTTGATATCGAGGGATTCCGCTTTCTCCTGACATGGGGACTCCTCACTTCCAGATGGCCTACGTGCTCGTCACTTGATATCACATCTTAGGAGAGTCATCCGGACAGGTCAAGAATCGGTAAGAGCTTTCCGTGGGAGTGTCGGCTGTGCCCGCTATATTCTTCCAAAATCGTCGTCAAACCGCTCTATGTCATCCTCGCCGAAGTAATCACCGGTTTGGACTTCGATAAATACCACCAGCTCATTCCTGGGATTTGCGATGCGGTGCTTCGCCCCAACCGGTATGTGCACCGATTCTCCCTGCCGCAGAGTAATCGTCCGGTCATCACGGACCACAATTGGAGACCCACTCACGATAGTCCATTGCTCGGAACGTTTCGAATGGCGCTGCAAGCTGAGTCTCTTGCCTGGATACAACACGATTCGCTTCACCTTGTAGTCCGGGGAGTCCGCAAGAATTTCGTAATAGCCCCAGGGACGCCTCTCTTCGCGCCTCGATGCTTCCAGTATCCTGGAATATGCGAAGAGGTACTCGTCCGCCATTCGCTGAGAAGAGAATCTCGTTTTTGCGAGTCTCCGGCACGAGAAACGGGAAATCTCATCCAGCCTGCTCACCGCTTCAACGGCTTCGGCCACACTGTCGACCACGAAGCCGTTGACACCATTCTCAATTATCTCTCGTACACCTCGGTCGGCAAAAGCGATGACCGGGGTGCCACAGGCGTTGGCTTCCAGAGCGGAAAGAAAAAGCGGATCGGAGCAGGCTGCCGGTTCGAGGAGCGCGAGGGCGCGGCTGAGGATTTCCTTCATCTCATCAGGCTCCACCCTTTCCAAGTATTGGATGCTGCCACTCCTCACACCGGGCTCTACCTCACTGGCAAAATACTCCGAATCGCAAATCGTTCCCGCCAAAATGAGCTTCTTTCCTGTCATGCGGCATACGTGCATGGACTCGACCGCCCCACCGTCCGGTCCGATGTCCCCAAGGAACAGAAGATAGTCTTGGCTCGTTTCTCCGAATGGGAAAGAGGCCACGTCTACGCCCGGTCTTACTGTGGCGAGATAGTCCAGCTCAGGAGATCGCGCCTCGTCACTGGTTGAAACGTAGTATACGCGGCTGTTGTACCTCTTGTACAGGGGAAGCGCGTCCTCTAAGGTGAAGGACGAGATAGTGGTGAGCAGCGGGGTGGTGACCAGGCCGGAACAGCTCAAGGGGAGAACTTGGCCGAAATTGTGGACAAGGTCGAAATCCTTTGCCCGTTCGAACAGGTCACCGATCAAGAGGTAATCCGCTATCCCGGGATCGAGCACACTGCCATTTTCGCGGCAGCAAGCCTTTACATCAGGTCTTTGGGGACTCGCGTCCGCGGGAGCGACAAACACGGTGACATCAACGCCTCGGGAGACAAGCTCCTGTGTGAGGAGCGAGATGAGCCGCCCGTGCGATTTGCCCGTCCGGGGCAGGGCTCTACGTTCCCCATGGGAAAGCATCGCGACGCGCATTCCGGGCACTACCTCCATTAGAGCATCCTGCAGCGACTATCGTCATTTCCAATGGGCGGTCATGTTGGCCTGAGCCCCCCGTGGCTGCAAACCGGCCAAGCGCAGAGGACTGCGATTCTCCGTATGATGTGAGAGGTGTGCGCACTCTGTGGAGGATGGCTTTTCGCAAGAAAGGGTCGTCCGAGCGTTCGGCACGAGATCGGTTATTTCTTTTGGGACCTGCCACAATGTTTCGCGCACGAATCCACCTGACCACAACCGTGCTCTCATACCACCCCACGAACAATGAAGTCAAGATCGCTGATCCGACGTGACAGCGGTTGCAAGAACACTATTGGCCCAGAGCTTCGCTCTCGCCGGCCGACCGATCGCGAATTGACAATGCCAGCGCTTCTTCCGCCTTCTTCCGGGCCGTAATGTCCCGACAACTGTAAAGGACCGAACCACCCTTTATTGATACCTTCTTGATGTTGATAAGCAGAATGTGCTCCTGCCCGAATTTGTCGGTGATCCTCCGTTCGATGTTTTCGATCTCTTCGCTTTGCTCCAGAAGGTGCGGGTCGAAGAGGTCCCGGCCGACCAGGGTCTCTACTTTTCCAAACGCGTTCACTTCATCCGAGGAGTAGCCGAAGATCACGTGGACATTCGGGCAGATGTACGTGAAATTCCCTGCACGATCCGTGATCAGCACCGTATCGGATATGCTGGCCAGTGTTACGCGGTGGAGCTCCTCAGACTCCCTGAGAGCCTGCTCTGCCCTTTTGAGAGCCGAGATGTCGCTAATGACGGTTCTGCAGCTTTGAAGACGAGTATCTTCGCCTGCGGCGGGTGCGCTCTCGAAACGGGCAGGGAATCGGGAGCCGTCAACGCGCTCCACATCTATTTCGCAGACTTCTCGACTTTTTCCCGTGAACACTTGTTTGAGGTGCCAGTAGTACGTTCCGTAGGAGTCTTTCGCTACATACGAAGAAAAAGGCGTCCTGATAAGTGAATCCCGAGGCCGGCCGAGCAAGTGGGCTCCTGTGAGGTTTGCTTCCAGGATCAAGCCTTCCTTGCTGAGAGTGAAATATCCCACAGGCGCAGAATCGTACAGCGTCACATACTTGTCTCTCGCCTGCTTCAGCTCTTCGTGCACTTGCCGCAGCTCGGAATTCTGCATCTTGACTTCTACCTGGGAGACTTGCAGCTCGCGAATCAGCCTGGACAGATTTTCCGGTGAGAGGGTCGATACGTCGGGCACATCGAGACCCTTGAGCATGGCCGCCCTCTCTGTCCACCAGCCGAAGTCCACCACGTTCCCGGCGGCGGAGTCTCCTTCTGCGGATTGAAGCACATGGTTGCATCCAGCGGCAATCTGGTGGAGCACTGTCTCCAGCTCCGCCACGCGGCGCCGTAGAATCTCCATCCGACTCAAGAGACGCTCTCGCGTTTGGTCTTTCTCCGACATGGGGGTAGGTCCTCTCGAGGGCGACCAGCGGTCGCCCTCACACATGCGAAGGCCATCACCGGCCGGAGGAAGACGACCGCGGCACTCACCTGCGAGTGCGGGTCGAAAGGGGACCGCGGGCTGCCCCTACTTGTCTTTTTCCTCTCCTGCGAGCCGTTCGAGGTCCTTGCGCGCTCGGCCCAGGAAGCTACTCTCCACCTTGTACAAGGCGCTCCGCTCTCCGTGAGGTTCAACAACGGCATTGACAAGGGCCGGGATTTTCGCTTCCTCTCCCTGTTCCTCTTCCGCACCTGACTCGGCCGAAGGCTTTTCCTTCGATTCCTCGGATTCCCGGTCCTTCGCGCGGGCTTCAGGGTCCGCGGGTTTGGCCTGCTCTTGCCCAGGCTTGTTAGGCGATTTCTCAGGCCATCCCACCTTGAGCGTCATCGGCTCCTTTTCGCCCGCCTTATACAGGGTAACAACAAATTGAGGCTTGTCCAGCCCGACTGATCCGAGATCTCCAGGGACAGGCTCGTTCATCTCTTTCCATTCGAGGTTCTTGAGATCCCAAAGCATTCCGGTTACGGGCCAGGCCTCGACGGAAGCCCTTTTCTCCGGCTGTTCCATGGCCCACTTGTCTGCTCCCGATTTTTGCAACAACCAGGTCTTTCCGTCGAAGCGCACTTCTATCTTTTCGATGTTGTCGGGCCTGAAGCCGAGGATGGACCGGTCTCGAAGGGCCTGTGGATCTGTCTTGAAATTGTCGAGCTGATGGGCGCCTATCACATAAACCATGCCTTGGCCCTCGATACGTGCGTACCGATCGGGTTTCGCGGTGGCCGGTCCTTTGGGCTCGAGCTCTTTTCCTACGAGAAGCGTCTGTTGTCTGTCCTTGGATCCCAGCAAGATCTTGAAGTCCGGCTTGGCAAGTCCGTACGGATCCCCTTCCTCCTTGGGCTCGTCAATGATGTCTTTTGCCTCGAGATTTGTCAGCCCGATGAGGTTCCGGCTGATTTCGGCAGCTTTAACCTTGAAGGACTCCGGTCTGACCATAGTCCACGTTTCTGGCTCTGTGCGTGTGAGCTCGGTTTCTTTTCCGTCTCGCACTACCACGATCCGGTCCACATCAGAAGGCGCGATGGTGAAGACTGTCTTGTCCCGGAGCTCCAACACAGACTTGTTCAACGCGTTCCTCAGGGTGTCTGCAACGAGGAGGAGACGTTGTCCCCCTTTCTCCCGCAGGTAGTACGAAGTCTTGGCGGGGTTTTGTTCGCCGAAAAACAGGGTAACCGAATCATCGGAAGTGAGCGCGGTAATGGTGAAATCGGGCTGGTCCAGGCCGTACTCCTGCCACGCCACATCCTTGTCTTTGATCACTTTCTCGAATTGGGCATCCGCGAAAGCGTTGAGCACCGATTGCACCACCTTCTTGTCAGCCTTGACCTTGACCGGCTCTGTCAAGACCCAGGTGTCATTCATCTTACGAACGACTATCCTGGGGCCATTTTTGACACGAAAGTCCACCTCTACGATCTTGTCCTTCTCTATCTTGGCAATGCGTTCAGCCTCTGCTTTCTTAGCTTCCTGTTCCTTCTTGTGACGGATCTCCACCAAGTATACATATCCGGCGAGGACAACAAGAACAGCGAAGTATATGAGAACCTTGCCCAGCTTCATCAGGACAAACCTCCAGAGAAGATATTCGAAGGGGAGAGCGCATCCACTGTCGGATCTTGCTCTTCGTCATGCAGCGACGGTGCGTCGTCGATACCAGTAGACGAGCACACCCGCGACTATCCATGCCAATGGGACGAGAACCACCGGGATGAACATCACTGCCTGGGACTGGCCCATCGTAAGCACGAGAGGCTGCGCACGTCGCTCTTTCGGTCGAATGGCGATAAGGTTCTCGTCCGCTGCCAGCCAGGAAACCGTGTTCATGAAGAGGTCCCGGTTCCCGGAAAGGTTGTAGAATTTGTTCGATGCGAACTGAGCGCTCCCGAATGTGGCTATCCGTGCTTTGACCAGTTGACGTGCCTTCTGGTCAGAATCTGCTGGGCCTTCCGACGCGGAGGCGGAGCCAGGGCCTCCTTCCTTTGACACCTTGTCCGGCGTGCCGGGCTCTTTGGCCTGGTTCAAGGATTCGTAATTGGTATACGTGGATATGGCCATCACTGGAATCGGACCCTTTTCACCGGTTTTCGGATCAAAGGTGGCTTCGCCCGTTTGGAGCTGGTTTTCCGTGATGGTCCATGAGAGCGGGCTTGAGAAAGCCAGTTCCTCGGCGATAACCGAGGGCACCGGTTTTTTCGGTACTCGCACCGACCGGACCTCCGGAAAGAATGAAGCAAGCGTGAAATTCTTTGTGATGGGAGATTCCTTGTACTGCGTTATCACGGGCATGAGATAATCGCCACCCAATGCCCTGCTCATCTTGTCCACTACGATGTCCTTCTTCGTATCAAATCCGTACGTCTCGAGGAATTGCGTGAGCTTGGGTGTCTGGAAGGGGTTAAGCAGGACCATAAGGCTCCCGCCTCTCTTGATGAAATCCTTGATCGCTTCCAATTCCGATTCCAGCGGGTCAGCTTTCGGACCTGCAATGATCAGCATGGTAGCATCCTTGGGGACCTCGGGAGCCTGGAGCAATATGAGCTCTGCGGTCTTGTAGTTCTGCTTTTCGATGTGCTCTTTGGCAACGTTCATGCCGTCCGGCTCTGAGGATTTCGGCGACAGCTCTCCGTGACCCTGGAGAAAATAGACCGTTTTCACCTCATGCCTCAGGAGCCTGGCAAGGGCATTGGTGATATCCTCCTCCGTGGCCGACTCCAGACGTTCTTCTTTGTCTTTTGCCGTGAGAACAAGGGTCGGATAGGCGTCAACCTTGTACTTGTGAGCTGTGGCGCGTTCGATGTCGGGATCGACAAACGAGTACGTGAAGTTGGGATCCACGTCCCTGTAGCGGTCCAAGAGGTCTCGGGCAGCCTCACGAGCCTGTGATGATTTCGTTTCGTAAAAGGCCAGCACGTGGACCGGGATATTTTGGCTCCTGAACGTGTCGAGAACTTTCTTGCTCTGCGGTGCGAGGGTATGCTCACCAATGCTGGTGAGATCCCATCTAACAGGATGGCGCACCGTGATGAATTGGATCGTTGCAATAATGGCCAGAAACAGAATGATTCCTGCAGCGGTTCCCCCGCCCAGCATAATCTTTTTCCTGGTATGGCTGTTCGTCATTTTTTACCCCTTCCACCTGTGCGCTTCCAAAGTCCGTAGCGTCAAGAAAAGAAAAAACGCGCTGAACAGTACAAAAAAGGAGACATCCGACAGAGATATAATGCCTTTGTTGAACGTCTCGAGGTGCTCCAGGACGGACAACTGGCGCAGGACATAGCCTGCCGTCTCCCCGGCCAACGAGGCGCTCCAGCTCATCACCCAGAACAGCAAGGCAGCTCCGAACGATACCGCTGCAGCCACGATCTGGTTCTCGGTCATGGAGGAGACGAACATTCCGAGAGACATGAAGGCTGACGCCATGAGCAGCATCCCCAGGTAGCCGGAGATGAGTGTTCCCGGGTCTGGTTCGCCCAATGCGAACATGAGAACAGGAATGGTAAGCGTACCGGCGAGCATGACGAGCAGGAAAAACATGGCGCCCAGGAATTTGCCTGCGAGCACCCCGGTATCAGTGAGGGGATAGGTGAGCAAGAGCTCCATAGTCCCTGATTTCTTTTCTTCCGAAAACAGTCGCATGCTCACCAAAGGCATGACAAACAGAAGTACGATGCTGATATTCTGTATGAGCGGCCTCAGAACAAAGTCAGTAAGGTTTATTCGTCCTGCTATGCCAGGATTGCTTGCAGCCTGGAGGCTGATCAGGCTCATGAAAGAGATGTTCGCCCAGAAGAAGAACCCGACAATGACCACAAATATCGCCATAATCGCGTAGGCGATAGGAGACACGAAGAACTGCGCGACTTCTTTTCTGAACACCGCGTACCATCCTTTCATTGTGCCACCTCCTCTCGGGAATCTTCTTGCTTGAAGGAGGCCTCGTCGGACTCCTCGGTGACCAGATCGATGAATACGTCTTCCAAGCTTGCCTGAATAGGCTTGAGCTCAAGCAGATCCCACCCTCGATTCAGCACGGCTCTTGCCAGAACCGGGCAGATGTCTGCTGTCGGTTGCGCTTCCACCATGAATCTCGCTTCTCCGTCCGAGCTCCCGTCAGCCGGCTGTACGGAGAGGACCCCCGAGATTGCGGATAGCAGCTCCTGCATACCGACCTGGGGGGCTCGTGCCGCGACCGTGCAACGGCTGGCCCCTGCGTGCCTGCCAATGAGATTTCCCGGCGTGTCTTCGGCTATGATAGACCCCTTGTTGATGATGATCACTCGGCTGCACACCTGGCTGACTTCGGGTAATATATGAGTGGAGAGGATCACCGTCCGGTTTTCCGCGAAGCCCTTGATGAGCTGCCGGATCTCCCGTATTTGCCGGGGGTCTAGACCGATGGTAGGCTCATCGAGAATCAGAATAGGGGGGTCGCCAATGAGCGCTTGAGCAAGGCCGACCCGCTGCCGGTATCCCTTGGAGAGAGACCGGATGATCCGGCCCAGGACCTGGTCGAGACCTACCGAATTGGCTACCCGTTCCACCTCCCCATCGCGATCGGAAGCCGGAACTCTCTTGGCTCTGGCCACAAATTCGAGATACGATCGGACTCGCATCCACTCGTAAAGCGGGACGTTCTCCGGGAGATAGCCGACTTTCTCGCGAATCTTGAGAGAATCCGTTCCTACGTCCATTCCGAGGATACGTGCCTTGCCTGACGAGACTGGCGAGAAGCAGGTAAGAATCCTCATCGTGGTGGTCTTGCCAGCCCCGTTGGGTCCGAGAAACCCGACTATTTCGCCCGATTCGATGCGAAAGCTCACGTTCTTGATGGCCGCTAGTCGACCGTAATATTTGGAGAGATCCTCCACTTCGATCATCAGCCGCCCTCCTTGAAGTCCAATATTCAAGCTCCCCGTTTTACCGATAATCGCGTCTTTGTCAAGTCGTTAGTCCGGCATACACTGGCAGTTACCCTTATGGAGTCATGAGAATTATCTCATGATTATCTAATATTACACTCAAAAACTCCTTTCGTGTCTTCTTCCAACGGATTACTTGTCTGAATTACGATGGCAAGAGACAATCTTAACGTTGACCGGCAATGCAGCCCATGGTAGAGTCCTGCCGAGTGCTGCGGCAGGACTGAGCCGTGCAGCCGAGGCTCGAGAAAACACGAGGGTCGATCGCATGGAAAGCAAGATCGAAAATCGCGGTTTGGCTCATCTTGTCATCCTCTTGCTATGCATTGGGCTATCCTGGAGTACCACCCAGATGGCCGGAGCGGGCGTAGAAAATGAGATTCAGGCCGAGAACGCCTTTTTCAGAGGCAGTCACCTGCTTTCTCAGGAAAAGATGGATCAGGCCATATCAGTCCTCGAAACCGCCGTCAAACTGGACCCCTCTAACCCCAAGTATAAGGAAGTTCTGGCAGTTGCATACAACAACTTCGGCTTGAAACTGACCCGGGAGGGAAAAATCTCCCAGGGGCTACGCTCCCTGAGCAAGGCCGCTGCATTGGCTTCCGACGACAAAGAGATTCGCGCGAACTTCGTCCAGGCTACTCTCCAGGCTGCTGCAGCGCCATCGGAAAAAATCAACATCGAGGACAGAATTGGTTTTCTCAAACACTTACTGGAGATCGAGCCGGACAACCAGGCCGCTCGGAAGGCTCTGGCGGCTCTTCTCAACAATTACGGGGTAGTCAAGGGACGAGGCGGAGTGGGTGAAGAGGAGATAGCCCAATTGGAGCGAGCTCTCTCGCTTGACCCGAACAACGACAAGATCAAGGCAAACCTCGGGACAGCGTATTACAATCTTGCTCTCACCAAAGGGAAAGCAGGAGAGTTTGACGAGGAGAGCACGCTCCTCAAAAAGGCTCTCACGTTCGCACCAAAGGACGCGACCATAACGGCAGCCCTCGCGAAATCCCTGTCAAATCTCGCTGTGGCCAAAGGGAAAAAGGGGGATACCGCGAGTCAGATCGCTCTCCTCAAAGAATCGCTCACTCTGAATTCCGAGGACCAGATCACGAAAAAGAACCTTGCGGCCGCGTACAATAATCTTGCCGTTTCCGAGGCAGCGCATCTGAACATTGCGGAACGAATCGCGGCACTGGAAGAGTCGCTCAAGCTTGAACCGAACAACAAGGCTACGGTGAGAAACCTGGGGAATCTCCTCGCCAAGGAGGCGGTCAGGGAGGCCAAGAGCGGGTCCAGCGGCAAAGCGATGAGCCTGCTGGAGCGGGCAGCGAAGCTGGATCCTCAGAACCAAGTGGTAATGAACAACCTGGCTGCAGTATATCACAATGAAGCACTGAGAAGCGGCGAGAAAGGGGATCATAAAGAAGAGATCCGCTTGCTGAAGAAGGCCATCGAGGCGGCGCCCTCCAATGCCACGATCAAAGCGGATCTTGCCATGGCATACAATGACCAGGCAGTTGTTCTCGGCAAGAAAGGGGACCCGGAGAAAGAGATTGCCCTCCTCTCCAAAGCCGCAAAGCTGGACCCGGAAAATGAAGTGATTCGCGAGAATCTTGCACGCGCGAAAAAGAACGCTGCTGCGAAGACTCAGAAGAAGGGAAGTCATGCAGGGAAAAAGAGCAACGAAGGATGAGCCCGAACCGGACGGAGCTTTGACGAGTAGACGCTCCGGCCGGTCTTATTGCTCGATTCGCGTAGTCAAGGGTTGGAAGGACCGAAGAAATCCGGATGGGACCGCGCGAGCACAGAAGTAGTCCCGGAAGTCATTGCTGCCCACTGAGCGGGCCAATCCTGGGATTGACATCGGCGCAAACCGATACTAGAATTGACGACGAGCTAGTCTGCCACCAAGCCAACAGGGTTTCTCCATGATCGCCAAATTTACCCGCAAGGACTTCCTCGAAGCCCTATTCGGCCAGTACTACAAAGAACACAGGGGATTCATACTGGTTAAGAGCTTCAGGCGGGGTGATCCCAAGATGAGCACCCGCTACTTTCCCAATGTGGAGATTCTTGCCAAAGAACATTACGGCGAAGAGCGCGATGTGTATTTCGGCATCTGTCCGAGAGAGAGAATGAAGGCCGAGAAGGAGCACATTCACTATCTCGTGGCATTGTGGGCTGACCTAGACATAGGCTCCGAGGGTCATGAAGACAAGAAAGTCTACTTTGAAGGCCCTCAACAGGCTGCCAAGGCCATAAGAAGCTTTCCGCGCGCGCCGTCGATCATCGTGGAATCCGGAAGAGGCGCCCACCTGTACTGGCTCCTCAAGGACGTCCAAGAGGTGGGTGACCAGGAAAAAATTGAGAGATTGCTTAAGAACATCAGCGATCACCTTCAATGCGATACCGACCCAAACCTGGACACCGTGCTCAGGCTCCCTGAAACGGTTAACACGAAGATCTCGGGCAAGCCTGTTAATTGCGACGTCAAATTCATCAATCCGAATTTCCGGTATGCGCTGCAAGACTTCGAGAATCTCGGTCAGCGGGTCGTTACTCCGAGCCCCAAACCTGGCGTGAGCCCTCCGCCTCCTGTCTATACCAGGTCTCCCGACGATGTTCCCACATTCACCGAAGAGCCTGACGACATGCCTCGACAGCCGGGGATAGTGTCAAGCCAGACCGTGGAAGACTCCCTCGTCCTGGACGAGACGATCATAGATGAGCTCATTGATGACATATCGATGACGGGGAGCGTCGTGGCAGACCTGCCCACGACCGGGGTTGTGGAAAAGCGCCCGAAAGCGCATATGCCGCCAGAACCCGAGCCCTCGCACGTCAGTCCCCTGATGGCTTCTCCTTCCGCTGCGGTGACAGGACCTGTGGCCACAACTAGCAGCGTCTTGGACAGGCTCTCGTCCTCCCGCGCGGAGGTAGAGGTCTCTCTGTTGGGGACCCAGAAAATCATAAACGGGATCCTCATCTGGAGCGAAAACGGATTGATCGGAGTGGAATCGGGGGGCCATTCCTACACAATTCCGCTGTCAAGCATCTCCTTCATAAAGAGCGCTGCGCCGTACTGAAGCGCAGATTCACCTGTGAATCAAATCTGAAGCTCGTCGTGGGAGACGAACACAGGGGGTAGCTCGGCAATGCTGAATACCATTTGGCTCCTCTTGTTGGTTGTATCGGTTGTGGTAGCAGTGTGCACCGGCCATGTCAAAGAGGTCGTGGGTTCCGTGACGGAGAGCGCGACAGCCGCGTTCCGGCTGGCACTCGGTTTCACCGGCGTCATGGCGCTCTGGCTCGGGATCATGAGAATCGCCCAAGAGAGCGGTCTGGTAAATCGCATGACTTCACTGATCAGGCCTGTTATGGGGAGGCTTTTTCCTGGAATCCCGGAAGGCCATCCCGCCATGAGCAGCATGGCGATGAATATAGCCGCAAACATGTTCGGCCTGAACAATGCTGCTACCCCTTTGGGAATCCGGGCGATGGAGGATTTGGATACTCTTAACCGACGCAAGGGAACCGCCACAGACGCGATGTGCATGTTTCTGGCGATTAATACCTCGAGCGTTCAAATCGTTCCTGCAGGGGCCATAGCTCTGCTGGCTGCCGGAGGATCCTCCGATCCCACTGCCATAGTTTTCCCGGCCCTTGTGGCAACCTCGGTGTCCACAACTGTGGGTATTGTCTCAGCATACCTCTTTTCCAAGAGCGGTCGTTTCCGTGAGACCTGCAAGGGAGGTGGAGATCATGACAGGGCTCCCTGAGCTATCATCCGCAGCGTCCAATGCCATTTTTCTCGCACTCCTCGTGGGGGTCCCTGTTCACGGATTTTTTTCAGGCGTCAAAGTGTACGAGGCTTTTGTGGAGGGGGCCAGGGAAGGCTTCGAGGTGGCAGTGAGGATCATCCCCTATCTCGTGGCTATTCTTGTGGCGGTAGGGATGTTCCGTGCGTCGGGGGCCATGGACCTGTTGGCAAACGCGTTGCCAAAGGCATTCGGGTCCCTCGGGTTGTCTCCGGACGTCATCAGCCTGGCACTCCTCCGTCCTCTGTCGGGCGGGGCTTCTCTCGGGATATTGGCCGAAATTGTTGGGCAGTATGGTCCTGACTCATATCAGGCGAGGTTGGGTAGCATCATCGTGGGAAGCACGGAGACGACCCTGTACGTTGCTGCGGTCTATTTTGGAGCCGTGTCGGTGAGCAGAGCTCGTTACGCGATCCATGCGGGCCTCATTGCCGATGCAGCAGGCATCGCTGCAGCAGTAGTGGTGTGCTGGCTCTTCTTTGCTTGAGGCAGGAATCTGTGGCGAAACACGGGATGGCGGAGAGAGAGGGATTCGAACCCTCGGTAGAGCTCAACACCCTACACTCGCTTAGCAGGCGAGCACCTTCAGCCGCTCGGTCATCTCTCCGCACGCCTGACACTCCCAGATTATTGGTCCCCAGATCGGATGTCAAGTTCTTCATGATTCGCGTCAAAAGCGAAGGTAGCGGAAGTACTCCGTGGGAACTTCCTCGAAGAAGCGTGAGAGCCGCACGGGCACGACTCCCATTCGCCTGTCAAAGAAGGTCTGCGGTGCGGTGACGACAAGATTATGCTTCGCTCGTGTTGTTGCCACGTACAGCAAGCGTCGCTCCTCCTCCAGATCTTCCGGAGATAGCAACGATTGGGGCGTAGGGATCTTTCCTTCTGCTGCCCACAGGAGGATTACCGTGTGCCATTCCAATCCTTTGGCGGAATGGATGGTGGACAGGACCACCCCGTTGCCGGAGGCCGCCATACCTGTGTCCTCCTGCTCGGGCGGTTCGAGAGCCATATCGCTCAGGAAGCGGTTCAGGCTCTTGTACGACGCGGTTATATTGGCCAGGTGGTCGAGGTCCCTCATTCTCTTGGGATAATTGTCATATCGCTCTTTGAGAAACGGGTAGTAATACTCAGTAATCCGTTCCACTTTCTCAGAAATGGGACCCCGGTGGTCGGTCAATTCCCTGATCAGGCCGAGCAGATCCTTCAGCCCCGAGTATTTTTTCGTCGCCGCCGTCAGGGGTCCGGTCGTGGCGTCGATCCCGTTCTCGGCGATTGTTGCAGCAAGGTTCGCGGCGGTCTTCAGGCCGATGCGCGGCAACAGCTTGAGTATACGCATCCAGCTCAATTGATCCTTGGGATTCTGGATTACTCGCAGGTGAGAGAGGACGTCCTTGATGTGGATGCTTTCCAAAAACTTGAAGCCACCGTATTTGACGTACGGAACCTGATTGCGGGTAAGCTCCCCTTCCAGATCGAAGGAATGGAACCCCGCCCTGAAGAGTACCGCAATCTCGTTGAGCTTTACTCCGTGCTCGTACAGCTCTTCTATGCATTTCAGCACGAATCGACTTTGATCGCGCTCGGTTGCGGGCCGCACTACAAGCGGGAGAGGCCCTTCTGCCCCCTGGGAGAAAAGACGTTTGGGATATCCGATGGTGGCTCCCTGGATGAGTGAGTTGGTAACCTTGAGAATCTGCGGAGTGCTGCGGTAATTCTCTTCGAGCTTGATGATACGGGTCCCGGGAAAGAGATCGGGAAATTCGAGAATGTTTGCAAAATCGGCGCCTCTAAAGCTGTAAATGCTTTGGGAGTCGTCACCTACAACCATGACGTTGTCATGCTGAGAGGCCAGTAGGCGCACCATTTGGGCCTGCAACCGGTTCGTGTCTTGGTACTCGTCCACCAGGATGTGCTGCCACTGATCGGAAATCTTGGTTCTGACGTGCTCGTTCTCTTCGAGCAGCCGAATGGCGTTCACGAGGAGGTCGTCATAATCCATGAGATTGCAGGTTCTCTTGTGCTCACGATAAAGAGCCAGCACGCGCTCTATCTCCCTAGCATATCCCAGAAAATGGGGATGCCTTTTCTCGAGGACATCAGCAACCGAGCCGGCTCCTCCTACGGACCGGCTCATCACTTCCGCAATGGTTCTGCTCTTGGGGAAGCCCTTCGCGTCTTCGAGCGGGGGATTGAGATTGGCTTTGGCATGGTCGAGCGCGTCAAAGGTGTCCGCCTGATCCATGATTGCGAATCCGGGTTCGTATCCGATCAGGGCTGAATATTTGCGCAAGAGGAGGTTTCCGATCGAGTGGAACGTCCCCCCTGCCACGAGCGATGCCCTCGCGTCGAAGAGCTCCGCGGCGCGGGACAGCATTTCTTGCGAGGCCTTTCTCGTGAAGGTGAGCAGGAGGATGGACGATGGGTCTATACCGTGCTCCAGCAGCCAAGCCACGCGGTAGACAACGGTCCGGGTTTTTCCCGATCCTGCCCCTGCTATGACAAGGATAGGCCCGCCGGGTATGGAAACCGCTTCGGCCTGTCGAGGGTTGAGGTCTTCGAGATATCTGTGTTTTACTGCAGTGTGGGGTGTCATGGGATCTCCGCCTGTAAGAGTAATCATTTTACCGGCTTTATGGGAAGAGAAAAAGCTCTCTGTCAAGAAAAGCCTTGTTCAAAAGCGGGCGTTTGTGATATGCTGCGAGCATCGCTGAATTCGGGGGAGGTTTAATTCGGTGGAGAGAGTCTGAAGGAGGATTGTGTGAACAATTCAGCTCAGGTGCTCGCGTGCCCACTGTGCAGCAATAACTTCTCACATGTCCGATACAATGGCTATAGAGATGCCGCGGTTTTCGGATATGGCTTGGATTTTCGGCTTGTTGCCCGGGATTGCAATCGCGCTACCGACGTGGCGACTTGTCCGAATTGCCTATATTCAGCACGGGCTCACGAGTTTGGACATCATGTCCCGGGGCAAGTGAGGGATCTGGTTCACTCACGGGACTATCAGAACATCTTTGCGCTGCATCCAGCGGACCAACATCAGGCCCAGAGCTGGGTGGCGCTGGTGTCAGTCCTCGACGCGAGGAGACTGAACCCTCGAGACCTCGGAATCACCTGCCTGAAAGGGTCATGGGTAGCGAGAGAGTTGGGATGCCTGGACACGGAAGAAAAGCTCCTCAGTCTGGCCGACACCTATTTGGACGATGCTTTGAGGCGCGGCCTGACAAAGGGAGATCCGGCAATGGTCATGTACCTTCTGGGAGAGATCAACAGGAGAGGACGAGAATTCCTCCGGGCAAAAGAGATGCTCACCTTTCTCGGAAACAATCCCCGTTACCGATACCCCGCCCTACTTTTAACCGTCCTCATCGAAGAAGAGGATCCAACCCCGTATTGGTCTCATTATCCACCGGACCGGATGGAGCAGCACTCCCCGGTCTTTAAAGGCCTATTTCCCGCATTGCGAAGCATCCCACCACGAAAGACCCAATTCACCCCGGACGAGCTTCGGGAGGAGTGCGAGCACCAGGCCGAACGTCCCGACGAGGACGATCGACGCACATTCTAGATCGCCACAATTTCACCATACGGAACCAGATAATCTCAGCGTGAGCCACCCTCGTCCTGGGGTAGGCTCACGCCCAACCGCTTCCAATGGGCCTTCTCGGTACACCGAGTCCTCTCGAGCGTACCGCAATACCTGCGGCCGGCGTTCGTAATAGTTGAAAAGGCGCGGCCAAGCTGCTATCCTTTTGTGTCCGAAATGCGCCACGTGCTGTAAGTATACGGAGGGATTGGGATGAGACCGTACTTTGAAAAGATGGCCCAGTTGGGGAAACCTTTACCGGAAACAAAAGCCAAAGAGGCTCAGGAAAATGTGGACCAGATCCGAGCTGTGATGGCGGGTATAGAAGAAGCAGTGGAACAGGTCAAGAATGCGGGACTGCCGGCTGAGAAAATTAACTCGCGGGGACAGCTCACGGTGTGGCAGCGTTTGGAGTACCTCCTGGACCCGGGCACGTTCTGCCCACTTCATACTATCTACAATCCGACAAATAACGAGGAAGGAACCACAGGCGTCGTTGACGGCCTTGCCAAGATAAGCGGTCGCTGGGCTGTGGTCATAGGCTTCGACAACAAGGTTATGGCCGGCGCCTGGGTTCCGGGCCAAGCCGAAAACGTCCTCCGCGTGACCGACCTCGCGAAGCGGTTGAGAGTTCCCCTTGTCTGGCTCGTTAACTGCTCCGGCGTGAAGCTGACCGAACAGCAGGAAGTCTACCCGGACCGAAGGGGTGGTGGCACGACATTTTTCCGACACGCGGAGCTCCAGAAACTGGGGGTCCCGGTGATTGCTGCCATTTATGGGACGAACCCAGCCGGTGGCGGATACCATGGCATCAGTCCGACGATTCTGCTCGCGCACAAGGATTGCAACATTGCGGTGGGCGGCGGCGGTATCGTGAGCGGCATGAGTCCGAAAGGCTATTTTGACGAAGAGGGAGCCGAGCAGCTCATAGAGGCGACCAGGCATTTCAAGGAGGTTCCGCCAGGGAGCGTCAGTGTCCACTATGACGACACCGGCTTCTTCCGCGCAGTCTTCGACACGGAGGAAAGGGTTCTCGATGCTGTGAAAGAGTACATGAGATATATCCCTGCCTACGATCCGAAGTTCTTCCGTGTGGCGGAGCCCGCGGAGCCTCGATTCCCCGCAGAGGATCTGAACTGCTTGATCCCTATGAATCAGAAGATGATATACAGCTTCGACCAGGTGTTGTCTCGGCTGACAGATAACAGCGAGCACATGGAATTCAAGCCCAAATATGGTCCCGAAGTTTACACGGGGCTCGTGAAAATCGACGGCTACCTGATCGGAGTCATCGGGAACAAGCAGGGCTTTCTTGGGGCCGGTTACCCTGAGTATGCCCCGTACCCAGGGATAGGGGGAAAACTTTACCGCCAAGGTCTGATCAAGATGAACGAGTTCGTCACTCTGTGCGGGCGGGATCGCGTTCCTATCGTCTGGTTCCAGGATACCTCCGGGATCGATGTTGGTGACATTGCGGAGCGTGCCGAGCTGCTGGGGCTGGGGCAGTCGTTGATTTTCTCCATAGAGCAGACAGATGTACCCATGATGCTGATCGTCCTGCGTAAAGGCACTGCGGCTGCACATTACATCATGGGCGGGCCGACCGCGAATAACCATTGCGCGTTCACTCTGGGAACCCCCACAACAGAGATCTACGTGATGCATGGGGAGACTGCGGCAGCAGCGTCCTTCGCTCGCCGTCTGGTAAAGGAAAAGGATTCCAACCGTCCTCTCCAACCGGTCATAGACAAGATGAATGCACTGGCAAAACAGTACTACGACCAATCACGGCCGATTTACTGTGCAAAGAGGGGTTTCGTGGACGAGGTGGTGTCCTTCACGGATATGCGGAAATACATGAAGGCGTTTGCCGGATGCGCATACCAGAATCCTAACTCGACATGTGCTCACCATCACATGATGATTCCGAGGATCATTAAGGGATGAAGAAAGAAGCCCACTGGTTTCGTCAACAGCACTGATGTGGATGCAGGTGGGAGGACGTGGTAAAATGTCACTGGGCAAATTCAAGAACATTCGAATGACTAGCAGACCCAGTTTTCAGGGAGGAGCGTCCTCTACCCTACATCCGGAGAAAGGCTGAAAGGAGAAAACAATGGGCGAGAGTGAAAAGAATTTGCAGGAAGCTTTTGCCGGAGAATCTCAGGCGAACCGCAAGTACTTGGCTTTTTCTCGTAAGGCTGACGAAGAAGGCTTCAAGGGGATTGCCAAGCTATTTCGCGCTACTGCTGCTGCGGAGACTATCCATGCCCACAATCACCTTGCTGAGATGGGCGGAATAAAGACGACGCTCGAAAACCTAAAGACGGCGTACAGCGGCGAGCACTACGAATTTACCAAGATGTATCCTGAATTCATCGAGAAGGCCAAAGAAGAAAAGCATGGGGGAGCGCGCAAGACTTTCTTTTACGCCAATGAAGTGGAAAAGGTTCACGGCCGGCTTTATGACGAGGCCATTCAGGCGCTGGAAGCAGGCCAAGAATTTCAGGAACGGGATTACTACGTCTGCAACAAATGTGGTTACACCGTGGCGGACGCACCCCCGGACAAGTGTCCGGTCTGTGCGGCAGCAAAGAAAGATTTCTTCCTCGTTGAATAGGATTGGTGCCTGCTTGCCCTGGCTGGCGTTTGCGCCATCCCGAAGGGAGCTCCACCATGGAGGGGCCTCATGCCCGGCCCCTCTGATAAGAATGTTGCTGAATATCGTCTGAGAATACCTGAGGAAATCGAGCGTCTTGGAGGGGAGCATCAATGGCTGAAGCAGTTTCGGTGAAAAACATTGGTTTGAGAGGCGTCGCGGTAGCTGACACCAAGATCAGCTTTATTGATGGGGACAAGGGAATTCTCATTTATCGAGGGTACCGAATTGAAGAGCTCGCCGAGAAATCCACATTCATGGAAACAGCCTATCTCCTCTTAAGAGGGCATCTGCCTTCTGAATCGAAGCTTAAGGCCTTTGAGAGCGAGGTGAAAAGAGCCCGACGAATCCCGGATTTCATCTACACCTCTATGACGACGTGGCCGAGCAACAGCGATCCTATGGACGTCCTGCAGGCCTGCGTGCCCATGTTAGCCATGGTAGACCCCGATCTCCACGGAGAAGACAGGGATGCCAATCTTCGGATGTCTGGACGGCTTATTGCGGGAATACCAGCGATCACAGCGGCCTGGAATAGGATTAGAAATGGCCTCGATCCGCTCGAGCCGGACGAGTCGCTATCTCACGCGGCGAATTTTCTCTGGCAACTCTCAGGAGAGAGACCAGACGCTCAGACTGCTCGAGATCTTGACTGTTGCCTCATTCTTCATGCCGATCATACGTTTAATGCTTCCACGTTCGCATGCAGAGAAGTCTGCTCCACGCGAGCCCACATGTACGCGGCCGTCTCCGCGGGAATAGGAGCCCTATCAGGAAGCCTTCATGGGGGCGCGAATACGCGAGTGATGAAGATGCTCATGGAGATCGAATCGGAACCGGACATTGAAGCGTGGGTACGGGAGCGGATAGATCGCGGAGAGCGAATCATGGGTATGGGACATGCGGTGTACAAGACCATAGATCCACGTGCGACCTACCTTAAACGGATGGCGACCCGTCTTGGAGAAAGCAAAGGCATGGAGAAGTGGGATCGGCTCTCCAAAACCGTTGAAAAGGTCGCCACGGATGAGTTCGACAGACGGGGGAAATCGAACATAAGGCCAAACGTCGATTTTTTCAGTGCTCCCGTCTATCACATGATGGGCATTCCTCACGACCTATTCACCCCAATTTTTGCCATATCCCGCGTGGCCGGATGGTGCAGCCACATTATTGAAGAAAAGTTCGGAGATGCACAGGAAAAGCCAATGCTTTACAGGCCTCAGGCAGAATATGTAGGGCAGTACTGCGGGCTCATGGGGTGCGAATACGAGTCTCTCGACGCACGACGACAGGCAGAAACTCCCTAGTTACGATGTGTTGAAGCGACGCCTTTCCTGTGTGGACTGATAGGGTGGGCTCGAAAGGGAAACTGTCGCACCGGGCTCACGCGATTGCTCCGGAAGCCGAAACGCAGGGTGTGCATTCATCCATACTGTTTTCGCCCAGGGGGGTCTATGACTATCAAGCATGATGTCGTCATCGTAGGCGCAGGATTGGCCGGTCTTCGTGCTGCCCTTGAGGTGGCAGGATCGATCGATACGGCCGTGGTGAGCAAGGTCTTTCCTACACGCTCTCATTCGGGGGCGGCCCAGGGAGGAATTGGAGCGGCCCTTGGCAACGAAGAGCCGGATTCCTGGGAATGGCATATGTACGACACGGTGAAGGGCGGGGATTATCTCTCTGACCAGGATGCAGCAGAAATCATGGCCAAAGACGCTCCCCGAGCGGTGTATGAGCTCGAGCACCTGGGGGTTCCTTTCAACAGGACCGTCGAAGGTAAAATAGCGCAGAGAGCCTTCGGCGGACATACGAGGGATTTCGGAGCGGCTCCAATAAAGCGCACATGCTACGCAGCGGACCGAACCGGCCGTGTCATCCTCGACACATTGTATGGAGAGGCTGTCAGACACGGGGTCACCATCTATTCGGAGCTTCAGATGGTTGACCTCATCCGGGACGGAAAAGGAGTCTCAGGTATTCTGGTCTACAATGTCGCCACCGGAGAAGTTCACACCATCCATGCCCGTGCGATCATGATTGCCACAGGAGGATTTGGAAAAGTATTCCACACCACCTCCAATTGCCACGCAAACACCGGGGATGGGGTCTATTACGCGTATCGGGCGGGAATCCCGCTCCAGGACATGGAGTTCGTCCAGTTCCATCCAACGGGCATCTATGGACTTGGGGTGCTGATCAGCGAGGCTGCTCGAGGTGAAGGCGGCGTGTTGCGGAACCGGGACGGGCACCGCTTTATGGAGGACTATGCACCGACGATAAAGGATCTTGCACCCAGAGACATGATCTCCCGGGCTATAGTCACGGAGATACGAAACGGCAGAGGCATAGACGGGAAAGATTTCGTGTATCTGGATTTGACCCATTTGGGCAAGGAAAATCTGGAAGCCAGGTTATCGGATATCTCGTCATTTGTCAGAGTCTATTTGGGGCTGGATGCGGCTTACGACTTGATCCCCGTGGCTCCCACTTGCCATTACATGATGGGAGGAATACCGACCGACCTCGACGGCCATGTTCTCGACGAGAATCACATCCCAATACCCGGCCTTTACGCTGCTGGCGAATGCGCATGCCTCTCCGTGCACGGCGCCAACCGTTTGGGGTGCAACTCCCTTATCGACCTGGTTATCTTCGGCAGGCGCGCAGGGCTCGCAATAGCACGGGATTTGAAAGAGCTTCCCTGGGGAGAGCCAGGAAGTGAATCTGCTCGGCGGTTCGGCGAGAAAGTAGCAGAGCTCAAAAATAGGGATAAGGGAGAACGGGTAGCCGACCTGCGCGCCGCTATGCAGAGGCTCATGAGTACCTACTGCTCCGTGTACAGGAACGATCGGGACCTTCGACGGACCCTTGATGATCTCAGAGGTCTTGCCGAACGGTACAGGTCTGCATATGTGGAGAACACATCCTCGATTTTCAATTACGATCTCTTGGAAACGTTAGAGATGGAATCACTTCTCGGTCTCTCAGAGGCCATGGTGGCGTGTGCGCTGGAACGCACCGAAAGCCGAGGTGCCCATTACCGGGAAGACTATCCCGAGAGGGACGACACAAACTGGCTCAAGCATACGCTCATCCAGAAAAGAGACCACGGATACACCCTATTTTATAAGCCCGTAACCATTACAAGGTTTGAGCCAAAAGTGAGGACGTACTGATGGAGCTCCGGTTCAAGATATTTCGGTTCGACCCCGCTGTCGACAGCCAACCGTACTACCAGGCGTACACGGTGCAGGCAGAGCCCGGTGAACGAGTGCTCGACTGTCTGAACAGGATCAGATGGAGCCAGGATGGCACTCTGAGCTACCGACAGTCCTGCGCACACGGAGTGTGCGGATCCTCGGCCATGAAAATTAACGGGAGATGTGCGCTGGCATGCCAGAAGCTCGTTAAGGAAGTTCATGGGGCGGAAGTTCTTGTAGAGCCGCTTCCGACGTTCCCTGTCCTCAAGGATCTCGTCGTGGACTTGACCACCTTTTTCCAGAGAGTCGACGAGATGCGCCCCTACCTCATTGCATCAGATCCTCCCGAAACCGAGCGGATTCAGTCTCCTGATGAGCGCAAGAGAATGGGCGAATCCATTCGTTGCATACTATGTGCCTGCTGCGTGGGAGCCTGCCCTGTCTCCAATGAAAACGAGAAATTCCTTGGCCCCGCTCCACTGGTTCAGGCCTTCCGTCGGATATTCGACAGCAGAGATACGGAGCGGATCGAGAGGCTCAAACAGCTTGATTATCCTGACGGAGCTTGGGGTTGCGTGAACCATTTCGAGTGCACGCGGGTTTGCCCGAAGGAGATCCCGGTCACCAGAGAAATCAACGAGATCAAGAGGGCAATCAAGAAGATAGCGGAATCCCCCCAATCCTGATCGTGTGTGTCGCTCCTTATACCCGGTGACATGAACGAGAGTTGGCATGGGGGCTCAAGAAGCACGGTAGTGCAACTGGTATTTGAGGGGGATGTCTCCGGCAAGACGGCGGGCGATATCCTCCACCCGGCTTTTCTGCTTCGGGCTCCGCACCACTGCTTTCAGCACCACGCCATCGTTTTCCGCGACCACCTCGAGGGTGTTAAGAAAGAGATTGGGATAGGTGATCAGACCCGCCTCGATGCTTGCAGCAGCGGCGCGCATCCTGAGCCTCTCTTGCGCTTCTGGGGTCTTCATCTCGTCTCGAGCCCGTAGCACATCGCAGAGGATTCGGACAATATCCTCCACCGGTTGCACATCCGTGCTGAAAACGGCATCAAAGGCATCCGGATCGTTCCAATCCTTTCCATACAGCGCTCTGAGGAAGTCGCGCCTGTCTCGCTCGGTCTTCTCTGCCAGCCACAGAGCTGTCTCACGATCCACCGACTCGCGCTCCATAATGCGCTCTACGCGAGTGTCCTTCGGCGCGATGACTCGAATCCGGAAGGCATAGGGAACCTCAGCCAGCAAGAAGTTACCGCCCCGCCCTTCTAGTACGACGTTGTCCTGAAGCGCGTAGCGCAGAAGAATGCTCCTCAGAAGAGCGGCGAATCCCCGGAAAGACCAATCGTAACGCTCCCAGACAGAAGGAGAGTGCTCATCCAGACTCTTCCCCCAATCTGCCCATCGATTTCCTTCCTCACGCATGCTCTCTAGGATTATGCCCTTATGAACGTAGTCGTAGCCGAGCTTTTCCGCTACCCCGCGACCGATCTCACTGCCACCGCTCCCGTATTGTCTTGAAATAGTCAGTATCGCCATTTCAGCTCGCCTCTTCCCGCCGTGATTCCGATGACACGGTCTGAGCTGCCCGCCCTAGCGCCGGTTCGGCGGATTTTATGACCCAGCGCATCCACAGTTTTCCGACCACGATGACACCCACAGCGAAAAGGGCTTCTAGCCCATATTGAATCGCCTTACCGGGAGCGAACACCGAGGCAACGGCTGGATCCGTGATAATCATTTCCGCGCCCACTTTTCCCAGAATCGCGGCTCCCAGGTATATTATGATTGGGTACTTATCCATCAGCATTGACAGCAGATTGCTGGTCAACACGATGAACGGGATGCTCAACCCCAGTCCGAACAGGAGCAGAAAAAGGTTTCCTCCGGATGCGCCTCCCACTGCCAACATGTTGTCTAGCGACATGGTGATGTCCGCAATCACGATGACCTTGATAGCTTGGCCGATCGTTGTGGCCTTCTTGTAGTGCCCGTCTTCGGGCGCTCCTTCCACAAAGAGCTTGACCGCGATCCACAAAATCAAGATCCCCCCAACAAGCTTCAAGAACTGAATTTGAAGCATCTGCGAAACGAAGAAGGTCAAGGCGACCCTCAACAGCACCGCAGCGCCGGCTCCAAAAAAGATGCCCTTTCTCCGCTGCTCCGGGGGCAACGATCTCACTGCCATGGCAATAATGACGGCATTGTCTCCTGCAAGAATCAAATCGATGATGACAATGCTGAGCAGTCGGCCGAGAAACTCGGCATCCACCCCCAATTGACTCAAAATCCCCCAATCCATGCTCACGCCCCTTGTGTCGGAGGAACAGCAGCACCTGGAAGATCATGCCTCTTGCGCTGACTCGCCTCCGGCAGTTCAAGCATCGTTGCTGTCTTCAGCCCCGAGGATACTTCACTCCGATTCTCCGTTCAACAGTCGGTCGGTCTACCGAGGAGATTCCCGCGTCGTGTCTGTCGATAGCCGTCTCAGCCTTGCCATGCTGGTTGATCCCCACGCGGGGCTCTCTGTGGTATGATCCGGTTCGCGGCCAAGGATTGTAGGACGGTACAGATGAGAATACGAGCACCGGAAGCCGTACGGGCTGGATCGCATGCGATCGGGATCCGTAGGCCATCGGCTTACGGCAATGGCAGGTAACGATGACCCTCGAGGAGCAGCTTCTCTCTTTGAACATTCTGGTTGTGGATGATGAGCCCAATATACGCAAGACACTGTCATACTGTTTGGCAGAGAACGGCCATACTGTCATTGCGGTGAGCAGTACAGCGGATGCCCTGGAAGAAGCCAAGCGACGCTCCTTTGATATGGCGTTCGTGGATCTGCGTCTGGGAGAAGGCAGCGGTATGGACTTAATCCCCTCTCTGCTTGCCGATTCACCATGGATGAAAATCGTGGTGATCACCGCGTATGCCTCCATTGAAACCGCGGTGGAGGCCATGCGAAGGGGAGCCACGGACTACATTGCCAAGCCGTTCACAACCGACCAGGTGAGACTGCTGACTCGACGGATCCAGCGGGTCCGAGAGCTGGAAACGCAGGTTGAAGCTTTGAGGAATCGGGTGGAGAGACTTGGTCCCGATGACCGGTTGCATAGCCAAAATGTCTCCATGCAGCGGATCATCGAGACCGCGCGCAGAGCTGCCCCTTCAGACGCAATCGTGCTCCTGCGTGGAGAGAGCGGCACCGGCAAGTCGGTGATTGCTCGAGCTTTGCATCATTGGAGTCCGCGCTCGAAAAAGCCCATGGCTGTGGTCTCCTGTCCCGCATTGCCTCCGGAGTTGCTCGAAAGCGAGCTCTTTGGACATGTGAAAGGCGCCTTCACGGGTGCTGTGCGCGACAATCCGGGCAGGATAGCTGTCTGCGAGGGCGGGACGCTTCTTCTGGACGAGATTGGCGATCTGGCCCCTTCATTGCAAACAAAATTGCTCCGTTTCATCGAGGATAAGGAGTACGAACGGGTCGGTGACCCAACGGTGCGCAAAGCGGACGTCCGAATCCTAGCTGCTACTAACGCGAATCTTGAAGAGCGGGTTGCCGAAGGGCGATTTCGGGAGGATCTCTTTTACCGGCTCAACGTAATTAGTCTCACGCTTCCCCCCTTGCGAGAACGGCCCGAAGACATCATGCCGCTTGCTCATGAGTTTGTCGCCTTTTTCTGCCGAGCTAATCACAAGGCTTTGACCGGATTTTCTGAAGAGGCGTCTTCAGCCCTTCAGAGCTATGGCTGGCCGGGCAACGTCAGGGAGCTTCGCAACGCGGTCGAACGAGCTGTGATCTTGGGACGAGGCGAGCAAATTGGGAAGGAGGATCTGCCGGAATCGCTTGCTCCGCTTCGCAGATCTGTAGAAGTGGGCGACAAGGTGCCCTTATCCGTGATAGAGGAGCAGCATATTCGGCGTATTATCGCGTCCACCTCATCTCTTCAAGAAGCCGCCGACATTCTCGGCATAGACCAAGCCACGCTCTGGAGACGGCGGAAGACGTACGGAATGTGAAGTCCTTTCCGGAGGTCTGCCTTGCATTTTGCAAGGGCCTATCCCCGACGATCTTTCATCTTTCAATATCCCTCTCTGATGAACCCGGCTAACCTGCCGATTATCCGTAATGAAAAACTGGCACGCCTATTGCCTTGAAGAGGCGAGAGGTGCCGTAAGGCAAAGGATCTGCCGCTGATGACTTTAAAGAGCAAGATACTCGTTGGTTATGGTTTAACCGTGGCATTGATGGGAGTTGTGGTCGCGTGGGCTGTCATAAATCTCGTGTCTCTTGGCCAGGCTAGTGACGCGATCTTGCGTGAAAATTACCGGAGCATTCTGGCCGCAGAAAACATGGTGGATGCTTTGGAGCGTCAAGACAGCGCTGTGCTGCTCTTGTTCTTGGGCGACCCTCGTACAGGAGTAGCCCAATTTCGGGAAAGTGAAGCCGTCTTCTTGGAATGGCTGGCTCGCGCAAAGGACAACATCACGATTCGTGGTGAATCGGACCTCCTTCAATCCATAGAAAAGGACTACGCGAAGTATCGACGCGAGTTTTCAGCACTAACCGATTTTCCCGCCAGGGACGGCCAGGTCGTCGCTTCCCCCCTCCGCGTGTATGAGGAATCGATCCACCCACTCTTTGCCAAAGTGCGCCAGACCTGCGTTCAGTTGCGCCACCTCAATGAAGAGACCATGTACACTGCCAGTATCCAGGCAGGCCGAGTAGCGAAGCGAGCGATCTGGTCCACGGTCTTTGTTGCGGCATTGGCGTTGTTTGTGGCTCTGGTCTTCAGCCTGGTTCTTGCCGAGCGGATCGTCAAACCCCTCAGAAGCTTCATGGAGGCCTCGCGAAAGATCTCTTCCGGCGACTACGCTGTTCAAGTTCCCGTTGAGACCGGCGACGAGCTGGGCAGCTTGGCAGAAGAGCTCAACCGGATGGCTGCTCAACTCGGGCATTACCATGAGATGAACATCGAGCAGATCATTGCAGAAAAAAATAAGGGGGACGCGATCCTTTCGAGCATCGAGGACGGATTGGTGGTTTTCGACACCAACCTCAAAGTTAGTGGCATTAACCCGGCCGCTCGGCGAATGCTGGACCTGACGTCGACAGAATACTCGACCCTTCGCTGCGAGGACATCTTGCCCTCCACAAATGTGTGCGAGATGATCCGGAAAACCTTCGAGACAGGACTCCCTCAGACTGTGCCGGATGAGCAGCGGATCGTTACCATCGCGACGGGCGATCGTCCACGGCATTATCTCTTCTCGGTAACAGCTATTCGAAGGCGGGATCAGCGGCAGTCCGGCGTGGTGCTTCTGCTGAGGGACATCACCCGCTTAAAGGAGGTGGAGCGGCTGAAGAGTGAATTCGTTATGGCGGCTTCCCACGAGCTTCGAACACCTCTCACGAGCATGGGCATGAGCATAGATCTCCTCCTGGAGCATGCCGCTCCGGGACTGTCGGAAAGGGACCGGGAATTGCTTGGGGCAGCTCACGAGGAGGTTCATAGAATGATCAGTCTGGTCAACGACTTGCTCAATCTCTCAAAAATCGAGGCAGGCCGCATAGAGCTGGAATTTGAAGCCGTCCCTGTTCCTATCCTGTTCAACTATGTCCAGACTGTATTTCTGAGCCAACTGGAGCAGAAGCGGATCGATCTCGACGCTCAACCGGCAGAAGCCCTTCCAGAGGTTCGCGCAGACGCCAACAAGGTCACCTGGGTTCTGACCAATTTGATCTCGAATGCCCTGAGATATGTGCGCGAGGGCGGGCACATCCAGCTTTCGGCCACAAGAATTGGGGACCATGTCCACATTTCCGTTCGCGACGACGGTCCGGGCATTCCTCTGGAGTATCAAACGAAAATCTTTCAGAAATTTGTGCGGGTGGAAGGACAGGAGGGCGGAGGAACAGGCTTGGGGCTGGCCATCTGCAAGGAAATAGTGCGAGCACATGGAGGCGCAATTTGGGTGGAATCCACTCCCGGTCAGGGGAGCACCTTCACCTTCACTCTTCCTGTGGCCGCATAGGGGATGCTCATGAGAAACAGGCCGATCTTGGTTGTGGACGACGAGCGGAACATTCGCCTGACCATGTCTCAGGCCTTGGAAGCCCTCGACATGACGGTCAGCACGGCAGTGAACGGAGAAGAGGCCCTCCATAAGCTCAGCGAAAGCCAGTTCGGGCTGGTGTTCCTCGATTTGAAGATGCCCGGCATGGATGGTCTGGAAGTACTTCGCCGCATCAAGGAGAGCTGGCCCAGAACCCGTGTGATTATCATCACAGCCCACGGGTCGATCGAATCCGCGGTTGAAGCCATGAAGCTGGGTGCAGTGGACTTCGTTCAGAAGCCGTTCAGCGCGGGGGAAATCCGCGACCTGGCAAAGCAGGTGCTCGCCCGCGAGGACCTGGATGAAGAAAGCGCTGCCGATTACCGGACGCTCATTGAGCTGGCTAAACGCCATATCACCGACAGGAGGTTTGGTGCGGCACGAGATACGACCCGGAGAGCTATCGCGGCAGAGCCTGGGCAGCCGGAGGCATACAATCTCCTCGGCTCTGTGCAGTCTCTCGATCGGATCGAACGGCAACTGGAGTTGCTGTGTCCTTACCTCCATTACACTACTACCGACTCGGGGTACAACGTGAGGACCTGTGGCGCGTACATGGACCGACTCGTTCTCGGACCGCGCCTGCTGCACGAGCTGTGTGAAACTGAAAACCACCTCCACTGCGAGTATTTCCTGAACCCGAGGCTCAAGTAATGACACTGCGTTTCCAGCTCCTGAAGATGCATCCCGCGACCCTGGTGCTGGCGAGCTTTCTTTTCGCAATTGCAGCAGGAACGCTCATCCTAAAGCTACCATTCTCCACCCATACGGGCCAAATCTCATTGATAGACGCTCTGTTCACCGCGACCTCAGCCGTCTGCGTCACTGGGCTGGCTGTGGTTGATACCGGCAGCTATTTCACCACGTTCGGCCAGTGTACAATCTTGTTCCTCATCCAGATCGGCGGACTGGGAGTGATGACCATATCGGTGGCCCTGTTCCGGTGGGTTGGCCGAACTATCTCATTCCGCCAACGTCTGGTCATGCAGGACCTGTTTTCCCATACACCTCGGGAAGACATCTTCGGTTTGGTAAAGAGCATCCTCGTCTTCACGGTATCAACGGAAATCATCGGCGCAGTCTTGCTCACCATCCACTGGAGCGCTGAGCTTCCCGTCATCGACGCCGTCTATTATGGAATGTTTCACTCGGTTTCAGCTTTCTGCAATGCGGGATTCGCTCTCTTTGCCGACAGTATGATGCCCTACAGCGATCGAATACTACTTAACTTGACGATGTGCTCCCTGATCGTTTTGGGGGGAATAGGATTCCCAGTACTCTATGATCTTCAGTCCTGGGTCGTCAGACGCAAGAACGAGCGTGTCAGGCTCTCTGTTCAAACAAAAACGGTATTGGTCAGCACCGTGGCTCTCATTGTTTCAGGGGCCGTGATGTTTGCGTTTCTCGAGCGACAGTCACTCCTGGAGTCGCAGTCCTTGTGCCGGGCCTTTCTCGTTTCACTCTTTCAATCTGTCACCTGTCGCACAGCCGGTTTCAACACGGTGGACATCGGATCTTTGAGGGAAGCGACCCTTGCTATGATGATATTTCTCATGTTTTTCGGGGCATCGCCCGGCTCCTGCGGGGGAGGGGTCAAGACCACAACTTTGGCACTGCTCACGGTGTTCACCCTGAGTCGTGTGAGGCGGCTAAGACGAGTCAACATGTTCAAGAAGAGCATACCTGCGGACGCGGTGACAAGAAGCGTCTCGCTCGTTCTGTTGTCAATCGGAATGGTAAGCGCTGTGTTGTTCTTGCTTCTCCTGGGTGACTCGGCTAGCGGAAAAGAGATTTGCTGCCCCCGCGGGGTGTTCATCACCTATTTTTTTGAAACCGTGTCAGCATTTGGGACCGTGGGACTGTCTATGGGGATTACCCCACAATTGAACGGGTGGGCCAAGTGCTGGATCATTTTCATGATGATTGTGGGACGAGTGGGCGTGCTGTCGTTTTCGTACATCATTGCGGGAACCGGAGCCACAAAGGGTGTGGAGTATTCGGAAGAAAACATCATGGTGGGATAGACGGGGTGAGACATGAAACGATTCGCAATTATCGGCCTCGGCAATTTCGGGTTTCACGCGGCACGGGCCTTGTACGAAGAAGGACATGAAGTTGTGGCCGTTGACATTGACAAGGCCCGGGTGCAGGCCATAGACCACTATGCCACTGAAGCGGTACTGCTGGACGCCACTGACAAAGAAAATCTGCACGCTCTCGGTTTGGAGCAGATGGACGCGGTGATCGTGTCTACCGGTACCAAGCTTAGCACAAGCATCCTCATTTGCTTGTATCTGCAAGAGATGAAGGTCAAGCGTATCCTAGCAAAGGCGGTGGACGAAGATCATGGAAAGATCCTGAAGCGTGTGGGAGCCACGGAAATAATCCATCCCGAGCGTGAGATGGCCCTCCGGGTCGCCCGGGGACTGTCCAATCCCAACATGCTCGATTTCATTCCTCTGGCAGACGAATTCGATCTGGTGCAAGTGGGCCCGCCGAGCGATTTTATCGGAAAGAGCCTGAAAGAACTGAATCTTCGTGCCAAGTACAACGTGCATATCATCGCAATCAAAGAGCTCGTCCCGGAGAATTTCGTCCTCGTGCCACCGGCCAGCTTTGTCATCAAAGACAGCGACGTTCTCGTCATGCTGGGAAGAACGCAAGACATCAAGAAAATCAAGGCACTCAGCTAGAAACGACGTGCGTGGCTCCAATCAGTTGCAAGCAGTTCTGTCCGATTGCTGCGTGTCGAGGCCAAACACGCCAGGATCGCACACCGGTAGGACGGGCGTCTGAAAATGTCTCAAAACTCGGGACACACCAAACATCGTAGCACGATTGGGCGTCGATGCGTGGAAAGGCATCCTCACCCCAACCCTCTCCCAGAGGGAGATGGAGTAGGAATAATCCCCTCTCCCCCGCTTCGGGGGAGAGGGTCAGGGTGAAGGGGTGTGCCACGATCTTAACGTTTGCCGCAATTCCGAGACAGTTTCGGAACCCCGCCCCTACCTTGGTATTTCTCGCTGCGGTCTCCCGTAGCGCCGGCGTCCCGCCGGCAATCTTGTCTCAAAGACACCTTGAAGGAAGGTCCTGCTTGAACCTCACATTCAATGTGAGCAGGTTTGAAACCCGCCTTTGCCTCAATGGGGCCCACACCGCCATTCCCCACGCGGGCCGCCGCAATCGGATCACAAGCGTTGCCGCGAATAGGGCACCGTATTTGCGAAATCGTCTATTTAGCCGATTTTGGGCGGGCTGGGTGGTGGCATTTGCGGGTGGATAGGCTCCCGATCTTCAGCCTGTGAGACGGGAGAGAGCAGTAGACCCGATATATCTCAAGCGTGGGGCCCAACCATCCAGAAGGGCAAGCCTCGCAGCCAGCCTCCAGAATTTCGAGTACCTCGAGCTGATCAGCCGGTCCTCAATCCATCTTGGTTGCTTCGCGGCCACCTCGGACGTGACAGTATCGGGAATTCGCACCTGACCGCCTTCACAGAGATCGCGAAGAAGCCAATACAGGGGGCGCTCCACTCCGAGTCTTTCCGCAAGAGCCAGCAACTCTTCCCAGTCCAGTGAGATCTTCCGAGTCATGAGAGCGAGGTCCAGGTAGTCCCGTACAAGCGGACCGTGGGTCAGGGCGTGCATTCCTATGTGGATAAAATTCATTTCGGGAGAGAGAAAGAGGACCTTCATGCCGTGCATCGATGCTTCACTCGCATGGTCCCAGACCACATCGTCATCAAGAAAATAGCAATCCAGGAGCCTTATTCTCTGATGGAGATCCACTGATGGTAGGAAGGAAGAAGGTTTACCATAGGGTAGGACGGTCCGGAAAAGCTCCGGGTAGGCTGATCCCCAGGTCACTAGCGGACAAAATCCGTGCTCGTCGAGAACACGCTGGGCTTTGGAGAAGTCCTCAACACGGACAAGAACATCCACGTCGCTCATAGGACGTAGCGCAGGATCTCCATACACGCGCTCCTGGAGATAGAGTCCCTTGAGCAAAATGAAGGGAACATTTTTTCCCGAGAAGCAGGGCACAAGCTTCCGAAGGCCCGCTTCTCGAGTGAGCCCAGCCATAAGGGACTGGGTGTACGTTTTCTTGAGCTCGTCGAGAAATTCTGATGGGAGGCCTCGTGACGCCAACAGAGTGGAGTACTGGTGCAGCCATGGCGCCACGTGGTGAGACAAGACCACGTGTCTGTGCTCGGAGCCCCAGCATGTGCAGCAGTGTGTCTCTAAAGAGTTTTCCGCTGCGAGGTCCAGCACCAGGTTGCGCACGTCAGCAAGAGCTGAGACGTTGAGTCTCTTGGTGGAAAAGTCATGCTTGTGGTCGGCTGGAAGAGAGGTCACCAACTTTTATCCCGCTTTTGTGCCGCCTCCAGATCCTCTGGAGTAAAGATTGCCCCTGCCAGCCCTGCCCGCCACAGCGCGTCATATTTCAGGATTGCCTGTCGCAAATCAGTGAGGCTGAAATTGGCTCCGCCGAGCCTCGCGTAGAGAAGGATCGCTCCCCTGAGATCGGCACCGGTAAGGTCTGCTCCTTCGAGATTAGCACCCGTGAGATCGGCCCCAGCCAACTGTGCGTCAACCAGTCTTGCGGCCGCCAAATCTGCGCCGCTCAAGTCGGAATGTCTCAGATCCGCTTGTGTCAGGTCTGCGCCAGCAAGGATAGCACCGCAAAGATTCACGGACACCAGCACGGAGGATACGAGCACAGCACCCGCGAGACGTGCTTTCCTGAGATCCGCGTCCGACAAATCTGCCTTGGCTAGATTCGTTCCTTGGAGATCGGCTCCTTCCAGCTTGGCCAGTTGAAGGTCCGCTCGACTGAGGTCGGCCTCTCGCAACTGTGCACCGGTAAGATCAGCAGCCCACAGCCATACTCCGTGCAGCTTCGCCCCATTGAGCACCGACGAGCGAAGATTGGCTGAAAACAGACTCGACCCTCGCAGACTAACGCCCGAGAGCACCAAAGAGGGGAGGGTTGACCTCGAAAGACGGGCGCCGGAAAAGTCAGCGTCTCTGAGGTCTGCTCCCGTGAAATCCGTTAGCCAAAGCTTGGTCCTAGTCAACTTGGTTCCGTGGAGAATTGCCCGCGCCAAGCATGCTCCTCGCAAGTTTGCGTCTGTGAAATCGGCTCCCGAGAGATCCGCGGCGGTCAAATTCGACCTCCGCATCAAAGCGTTGCGGCAATCGGCGAACCTGAGGTCCGCTTGACTCAGATCAGCGTCGCACAGGTTGGCGCCGTTCAAATCCGCACTCGCGAGATCGGCATATCTCAAGTCTTCCTTCCTGAGGTCTGCTCCCCGCAGATCCTTCCCAGCCGGATGCAGTCGTCTCATATTCGCGCTGTCTCCCGAATTCACCAAGTATCGTCACCTCTTTCGCTGACCCTCCATGACGTCGCGCAACTCCCCACATTCCCATCGACTGTTTTTCTTCAGTGTACGGGATCGTGACACCTCGGTCATGTCTCCTCGTACCGCGAATGAACAGCGCTATCGGAGTCAATTCCGTTCCGCGCCCTCGGAGAGCCGGCGCCGAATCAATTTCTTGTCAAGCTTTCCTACGCTCGTCTTCGGTATCTCTGTCGTCATGTGGAAATGATCGGGCACGGCCCATTTGGAGATGATTCCCTGGTCCACAAATTGGAGAAGAAAAGATCGGAGATCCTTCCCCGAAATTTTTCCGACGTACCCATCTTTGAGCACAATAAGGGCGTGAGGGCGTTCTCCCCATTTGTCATCGTGTAGCCCCACCACTGCGGCCTCGGACACTGCTTCATGCCTGCTCAAGAGACTTTCGAGCTCCAAGGATGATACCCATTCGCCCCCTGTTTTGATGGCATCTTTGAGGCGGTCGCGGATGAGGACGTACCCTTCCGCGTCCACGTCAGCAACGTCGCCGGTATGCAGGTATCCCCCCTTCCAGAGCTCCTCCGAGCGGTCAGGGTCCTTGAAGTACCCCTGCGTGCAATAAGGGGTCCTTACCACGATTTCCCCCGATGATTTTCCATCCCTGGCAATTGGCCTGCCCTCTGAGTCCACGACACGGAGATCCGCGAGAGGCAAGGGGAATCCCGTGCGGGTTCGTACATCCAGTTGCCTTTCCATATCCCAATGCATCATGTGAGGCTTGAGGTTGGCCAGGGTGACTACGGGGCAAGTTTCGGACATACCGTACCCGTGGAAGACGTCGATTCCTCGCTCCAGAGCTCTCTTGGCCAGCCCCCGGGGCAAGGCCATCCCACCCGTGTTGACCTTCCAACCTGCTAAGTTCACTTCGCTGGCCAAAGGATCTTCGAGGAGCATGTGGAGAATCGTGGGCACGCAGTGAGAAAAGGTAACCCTTTCCCACCGGATGAGCTGGAGAATGTCCGCAGGGATGTATCTCCCCGGATAGACCTGCTTGGCACCAATGGCCGTGGCAAGGTAGGGAAAGCCCCAGGCATGCGCGTGGAACATGGGCGTGAGGGGCATGTACACATCACCCGATTGGAAGCGCCCCGGAGCCGTGTAGGACGCGACAGCGAGCCCTAGGCAAAGTGTGTGGAGAACAAGCTGTCTGTGACTGAAGCAGACGCCTTTGGGATCTCCGGTGGTCCCAGTCGTGTAATACGTCGTAGCCTGAGTGTTTTCGTCGAAGTCCTTGAATTCAAAAGAAGGGTCCGCTCTGGCGATAAGCTCTTCGTACTCCCCATGGAGCGGAAGCGATGTCTCAGGTTGCGTCGCACTGTCCTTGAGCAGCACAACCGTCTTGACCGTTTCGAGCTTCTGGAATATGCCCTCCAGCAGGGGAAGAAAGTCTTCATGCACCAGCACCGCCAAGTCTTCAGCATGGTTCATGGTGTAAAGGACTTGATCCGGTGAAAGCCGCACATTCACAGTGTGGAGGACGGCCCCCATCATGGGAATGGCGAAGAAACATTCCAGGTATCGGTGGGAATCCCAATCCAGGACAGCGACTGTGTCTCCCTCTGAAACACCCGCTTGGGACAGGGCGGAAGCCAATCGATGAATCCGCTTGTAGAAGTCTCCATACGTCTGTCGTGTGCGCTCGCGGTACACAATCTCTTGGTTGGGCGCGTAGTGGATCGGAGTGTTCAGGAGATGCTTGATGAGAAGCGGGAACGGATAAGCAGATTCTGTCCTGAAAATGGTGCGGGTCCCTTTCGACACAATTCCTCCTTCTCAGACGATGCCCCTGTGAGCTGGCAAACGCCCTTGACTTTGTCGCATCTGATCTATGATACTCCGTTCATCCTCCGGATGAAAGGCAGTAATGGATAACCTGTACGAATCAGTGGAGCAGAGCGCAGCTTTCTTGAGGCGAAAGACAGAGATCGAGCCCCGGGTCGCGATAGTCCTTGGAACGGGCTTGGGTGGAGTTGCCGAGCGCATCCGGGTGTCGACGCGTGTCTCGTTCTCGGAAATTCCGCACTTCCCTCTATCTACGGTCACTGGTCACAAGGGCGACCTTCTCTTTGGTACGCTCGCAGGCTGTCCGGTGGTGGCCATGCAGGGAAGGGTGCATTACTACGAAGGGTACACGCTTCAGCAGGTCACATTTCCCGTGCGGGTCATGAGAAAGCTTGGGGCAGAGGCCCTCTTTCTCAATAGCGCTGCTGGTGGCCTAAATCCATTGTTTCGCGCCGGGGATGTGATGGTGGTAACTGACCACATAAACCTTCTGGGGGACAATCCCTTGCGAGGCGTTGTGGATCCCCGGCTGGGCAACCGTTTCCCTGATTTGACCCGGCCGTACGATCACGCTTTCATCGATCTCGTAACGGAAGCAGCGCTGGACATGAAAACCCCCCTCAGGCACGGGGTGTACGCTGCCGTTCCGGGGCCCAGTCTCGAGACTAGGGCAGAGACTCGGATGCTGCGTATGCTCGGTGCCGACGCTGTGGGGATGAGCACGGTGCCGGAAGTCATTGTCGGTTGCCAGGTAGGGTTTCGGATTATGGTTCTCAGTGCTATCACAAACGTGAATCTCCCCGACGTGATGGAGCCGGTACTGATCGAGAATGTTATCGCATGTGCTCACGTGACGGAATCCAAGCTGGGAAAATTGATGGAAGCGACGATCCAACGGGCGTTCTGCCAATCAAGCTCCGGCAGGATCGGGATTGCATAGGTGACATCTGTGAATGAACTGGTTTTGGTCAACGGTCTCATTCTTGAGGACCCTGATAAGGGAGAGGTTCTGCCGCACGGGGTGACCGTTGTCTCGAGGGGAGAGCTTGCTCAGGTCAACTCGCCCGACGACGGTAAACTCTTTGCTACGCCCGTGATCGATTGCTCCGGCTGCCTCATCATGCCCGGGCTGATCAATCTCCACAACCATGCGGCTATGAGCCTTCTGCGGGGATTGGCAGACGATCTGCCTCTGGACGCATGGCTTAACGACTACGTGTTCCCGTCCGAGCGCAGACATGTGAACCCACAGTCCGTGTACCTTGGCACAGCTCTTTCGGCTATGGAGATGGCCTTGAACGGGATCAGCACGTGTGCTGACGGGTACTTTTTCATGGAGCACGCTGCGCAAGCATTCATTGATGTGGGAATCAGAGCAGTGGTGGCTCAGGGCATCTTGGATGTGCCTGTTCCCGACGCGCCGGAAGTGGGCGCATGGAGAGAGAGGATTGACCAGTTCCTTTTCTCTTGTCCGCAAGATCCCTTGATCACGCCGGCGTTGTTTTGCCATTCACCGTACCTTTGCAGTCCGGATACGTTGAAGCAGTCGGCTAAGGTAGCGCAAGAGCACAAGAGTCTTCTGTTTTGCCACGTTGCCGAGACGGCGTTGGAAGTGGAGCAGGTTGTTGGTCGCTACGGCAGACGGCCGGTCGAACACCTGGCATCCCTGGAGCTCTTGGGCAGAGGGCTCGTGGCAGTTCATTGCGTGCATCTTTCCGATGGCGAGAAAGATCTTCTTGCGAAGAGCGGGACAGGGATCGTTCATTGCCCGGAGAGCAACATGAAATTAGCCTCCGGAGCCAGCCCAGTGTGGGAGCTCCTCTCCCGCGGGATCACGATAGGTCTGGGGACGGACGGACCGGCAAGCAATAACAACCTCGATTTGTTCGAGGAGATGCGGTCTGCGTCTTTTGCGGCCAAACTTCTGACCCGCGATCCTCAGGCGCTTGCTGCCCGCCAGGTTCTCAAGATGGCTACCACTGATGCGGCGAGAGTCCTCGGCATGGCGGACAAGATAGGCTCCCTTGAAAGCGGCAAGCAGGCCGACATCGCCATCGTCGATTTGGACCGGCCACATCTTACTCCCCTGTACGACCCCATATCCCACCTGGTTTATGCTGCCCGAGGATCCGATGTGCGGGATGTTATTGTTCATGGGAGAATAGTAGTCCGAAACGGGAGATTGACTCGGGCGGACGAATCGATCATCAAGGAGCAAGCCAGTGCGCTGGCTGAGGAAATACGCCGCGAGGTGCACATCCAGGGGGCCTGTGCCTCGATCGGTGGCTCCATGACAGCTTGATGCCCAATCGGTCGAAAAAGCCTGCCGGAAAATTCTTCCTGAGGGAACAGAGGATAATGTCAGACAAGATAACATACAAGGACGCTGGGGTTGACGTAGAGCTCGCGGACAGGGTGATAGGATCCCTTGGGAGCCGGATCAAGGCGACCTTCAGGCCGGAAGTTGTCGGGAAGATGGGTGGCTTTGCCGCTATGTTCCGGCCACAGTGGAAGCAGTACGAAGACCCCTTGCTAGTCTCTGCCGCCGATGGGGTGGGGACCAAGCTGAAGATAGCCTTTCTCACCGGCAAGCACGATACCGTGGGCATAGACCTAGTGGCCATGAACGTGAACGATGTGGTGGTCACTGGCGCAGAGCCCCTCTTCTTTCTCGACTACTTCGCCACCGGGTCGCTGCATCCCGAAACGGTTCGCGCGGTCATTGCCGGTGTGGCCACCGGCTGTGAGATGGCCGGCTGCGCGCTGATCGGAGGCGAGACTGCCGAGATGCCCGATTTTTACAGTCCGGGAGAATACGATCTCGCGGGCTTTTGCGTGGGCATAGTGGATCGTTGTCGCGTTGTGGACGGCAGCCAGGTACGGCCTGGCCAAATCATCGTCGGCCTGGCCTCCTCGGGTCTGCACAGTAACGGCTTCAGCCTGGTACGAAAGGTCGTGCTGGAACGGAAACAGTATGCGCTCGATTCGTACGTTCCAGAGCTAGGGAGGCTCTGGGCCGAAGAGCTGCTCGCTCCCACCGCGATCTATGTCAAGCCCCTCCTGGAGCTACTGAAATCGGTCAATATCTCTGCAATGGCCCACATCACCGGGGGAGGCTTTCAAGGGAACATCCCGCGCGTGGTACCGGAAGACCTCGGCGTAGTGATTCGGAAGGGCTCCTGGCCTGTGCCGCCGGTATTTTCCTTGCTGAAACGTGATGCGGGACTTGACGATGACGAAATGTTCCACACGTTTAATATGGGCGTAGGTATGATCATTGTTGTTGGTGAGGAAGAAGTGAATGCTGTACTGCAGAATATGGATCGCGTCGGTCTCGCGGCATGGCCGATCGGCGAAGTGACCGAACGCTCCGTCGGCACGGAGCCTATTCTCTTCGCATGAGGAGTGGACTGGCGACCCTTCTTGGCAGACTCTTAGCCGGGCATTCATCATGGCTGAGCTCGAGACGTTTGCACCTATATTGTCAGGATGTGAGAATGAAAGGAGAAAGGAGCAGATGCGGTGGGTAAGTAAGGAATCCGAGACATGGCACGTTCGCATCTCGTTCTGATCAGTGCATGCCTTGCGGGACTGCGCACCCGCTATGACGGCTCTTCTCGGCCTCATCCCCGGCTGACCGCCCTCGCAAAGCAAGCCATTCTCGTCCCCGTTTGTCCGGAGATTCTGGGAGGAATGGGAATCCCCAGACCGGCGTGCCGTTTTCAGGACGGCGACGGGGAGATGGTCGTCAGAGGACTCGCCCGAGTGGTGGACGAAAACGGCAGTGACCGCACCTCGTCCTTTATCAGGGCTGGGAAGGAAATCCGGCACGTGGTCAAGCTCATCCAACCCGACCTGGTCATATTCAAAGAGGGCAGCCCTTCGTGCGGGTTGCGGAGAGTGGACATCGAGGGACGCAAGACACAGGGATGTGGAGTTGCCACAGCCTTTCTGAAGGACTTGGCCATGCCGGTCGTTACGGAAGAAGATGGAATTCCCTGGGAATGATTAGGCATCACAGAATACGGGCACGATGAATGAAGTTTTTTCGGGCATGGACTCAGATATTCTGACATATATCCACGGAAATTATCCCCGACTGGCAGCTCTGTTATCGCGACTGACCATCGAGAACCGTGACGTGCTCGTACAACAAATTGAAGGAGCACCTCATCAGGGGGTCGTGGCCGGGCGTATCGACGATCTGCTGGCTGGAGACGCGTCGCCGGTGGTTGAGGAGGTCCTCAGGGATCCCAGTGGCTGTGCAACGATGGTTGCCGCAGTAGGCGGCTCCCATTTCCTGTTCTCTATACTGAATCGCAACCCCGAACTTGTGAGGACCCTTTTTGTTCACGGGGATTGCACTATATGCAAGACTCGTCGGATCATGGAAAGCGAGCTCCAGGAGAAGCTCGCGGGAATCACTACTCCATCCGATGCAGACCGTGTCCTGCGGTTGTACAAAGAGAAAGAGTACTTGCGGATCGGCTGCCGCGATCTTTCCGGATATGCGGACGTGATAGAGGTGATGTCGGAGCTTTCCCAGCTTGCCGGTGCGTGCGTCCAAGCTGCAATGGATTTTCACCTCCATCGTCTTGCGGAGAAGCACGGCCTGCCTGAAGGAGTGGGGCCCGGTGGTGGGATCGCTGCAATTGGCATGGGCAAGGTCTCGGGTAATGAGTTGAACTTTTCCTCGGATGTGGATCTCATTTTCATTCGCGGGCCGGAAGATGGGAGAACCCTCGGAACAGAGAGCATCCCTGTCTCCCGCTTCTACGAGACCCTTGTCCGGTCTGTGACGCGCTCATTGTCAGATATTACGGAAGACGGCTTCGTGTTTCGGGTAGATCTTCGATTGCGGCCCGAAGGGGAGAAGGGAGAATTGGTTCCGTCTCTGAGCAACGCGCTTGATTACTACCTGGGATGGGGAAGGACATGGGAACGAGCGGCTCTTATGAAAGCCGTGCCGCTGGCTGGCGACATGGAGCTGGGGGCGGAGTTCATCCGAGAGCTGGAGCCGTTCATTTATCGGAAACACCTAGACTTTTCGACTCTGGAAGATATGCGGGCCATGAAACACCGCATCGCTCTGGGTCTGAAGAGGAAACCGGGAATCGACATCAAGCTCGGGCATGGAGGAATACGGGAGATCGAGTTCTTTGTCCAGGCTTTACAGCTCATTAACGCGGGCAGAACCCCTCGGGTGAGATCAGCTAGCACCTTGAAGGGAATAGACCTTCTTAACGAGTGCGGGCTTCTGGATCATTCGACTGCAGTGACGCTCCGAGAGGCATATCGGTTCTTCCGCCTTACGGAGCATCGCATCCAGATAAACCATCAGCGCCAGACCCACGAGCTGCCCCGGACCCTGGCAGATCAGACGGAGCTTGCCCGGCGGATGGGCTACAGAAACGACGCGCTTCCGGCGTTTCTGAAGGATCTCGAGCGACACCGAAAGGCGGTGGAGGACCTTTTCTCGAGCCTCTTCTACCAATCACGGGAAGACGCCCTAGCTCAGGTTTCTGCCAGCGCAAAGAGGATACTGGAAAGCATACATGACGAAGCTGCCACCGAGACGCTCCTGGAACAGCACGGCTTCGAGGATCCCTCCGGCTCGTACACGATCCTCCGGAATCTTGTGGCTCCGCCCGGGGATTCCCCTTCTACAAAGGGGACGGACCTGCTCGAACGGCTCGGCCCTCTTCTCGTGGACGAATTGCTCAAGACGCCCGAACCGGGAAGAACCCTTGTTGCTCTTTCCGGCTACATCGATTCGCTGAAAGCCGCGTCCGGATACTTTTCCACGTTTCTGGAGAATCCGCCGACCATACGATTTCTCGTGCAGATTCTTGGGGAGAGCCGTTTCTTTACCGAATTGCTTATTCGTCATCCTCAAGCCATTGATTCTCTCATAGCGAGGGCTGGCGGCGACATTCCCAAAGAGCGGGACAGCCTGGGAGCCGAGCTCTCGGAACGATTGGCCTACTGTGAGGACCTGGAAGCTAAGTTGGACGTCTTGAGAAGATTCAAGAATGAAGAGCTTCTCATGATCGGCGTGCGCCACATCCAGGGGGAAATGGAATCACCTTTTGCCAGGTGGCTCGTCACTGAGCTTGCTGAGGCCTGCCTCGAAGCGGCTGTGACCATGGCTGCCGAGGAGATGGCGAGACGGTACGGACGAGTCGATCAGATCGATCAACTGCCCTTCGCCGTCCTGGCAATGGGCAAGTTTGGCGGCGCGGAGATGACATACCACTCGGACCTGGATGTCATCTTCATCTATGATTCCAGAACGGAGTCCGTAGGCAGACTTTCCGCGCATGAATGGTTCACCAGGCTTGCCAACAGAATAATCTCCATACTGAGCGTTCCCACTTCGGAAGGCATCGCGTTCACCATTGACACCAGGCTGAGGCCCTCCGGGAACAAGGGTCCGCTCGTATGCTCCCTCGATTCCTTCAGGGAATATCATCGCACCACGTCTCAGTTGTGGGAAAAGCAGGCTCTGACAAAAGCTCGCCCCGTCATAGGGCCTCCCGACCTGACTAGTGAGGTCGCGACTATCGTGGAAAGCTGCATCCTGCGCACGGATCTGTCCGACGAAGACGTTCGCGAGATAGCACGGCTTAGAGCTCGGATGGAAAACGAGCTGGCACTGGAAGACGAAACCCACGTGGACGTGAAGACAGGCCAGGGCGGACTCGTGGACGTGGAGTTCTTCGTCCAGGGCCTTATTCTCAAATTCGCCCGGAGGAACCCCAAAATAATCCGTAGCAACACGCTCGAGGCGCTCGCTGCAGCAACTCACGCCGGATTACTGGACCACGAGACATTCCACCGCTTGCATTCGGGTTACCGTTTTCTGAGCAACCTGGAAGACCGGCTGCGCATCCTCGAGAATCGAAGCGTGGATCGAATGACGCTTGCAGGGGAGAAGCTGAAGGCACTAGCGGCCCGGCTTGGATACGGAGCTGACGGGGCAGAGAAACTGATCGACGATTACTTTTCAGTCACCCGAGCGATTCGAGCGACCTACAACTCGTTCTTCCTGGTATAACAAAAAGGTGGACAAGATCGCGCTCGCGAGGTGATGAATGCCTATTCGCATCTCAAAGAAGGTGAGGGAAGGAAAGATCCTCATCGTGGAAGGGACCGCTCAACTTTTGGACGAGACGACCCTCGATGCCCCGACGGTGTTGCAGGAATGCTCGTGGCAGGCCAAGATCGAACCGGGAAGAGTACTCTGGGATGTGGATATTCTCCGCGGTGACGATCTTCGCGGCTACATTCAAGCCGAACTCCAGAAGCGGACCAAGCGGCGGTGACCGCCCCTGCGGGGAGAGCTATACTTGGGAACGGCACCAACGCCTATCAGCCCGATCTCGTATAGGTCCTATTCGTCCGCCGAAACGGCGCCACACAATCACGCGATCTGCGCATGACGGGGCTACGAATCCGCTAGATCAGCGGGGAGGCGCTAATCGTGAACCGCACCCTGCGAGTTGCGGCGGTCGTTGCACGTCTTATTGACTTCTTGCACCCGCTTCTCGGATCGCATATGGTACCTGTTTAGCCGTGTGCCGCTATCAGTGCAGCTCATCTCTATTGAGTGCCGGCTTGGCAGGGTGGGCCTCCACTATGGG
>Ga0067045_1027737_pt1 | contig 65497 bp, 55 predicted proteins | sample TerdegcTABiofilm_FD_59184 | JGI IMG/M metagenome (GOLD analysis project Ga0067045, IMG submission 59184) | Combined Assembly of (Gp0054472, Gp0054536) Wastewater bioreactor microbial communities from Singapore -Terephthalate degrading...
CCGTGGCCCGCCTCTTCGTAATTGGAGATGAGGACGGTGAGCCGGTAGCGCGGTGCCAGTCCGGCCCGGTGCAGCGCCAGCAGCGCCCCATAGATCGCCGCGACGCTGGCTTTGTCATCCAGGAAACGCGAACGGATGAAACCCTCATTGACCTCCACGCGCGTGTCCACGTAGATGAAATCCCCTACCGCCACGCCCAGCAGGCGCGTATCCTCTTCGTTGCTGGTCGGCGCATCCAGCCGCACCTCATAATTCTCCGGCTTGCGCTCCATGTCGCGCGTTTCCTGCCCGAAGATGTGGACCGAGGCTTTGGTGGATAGAATGCTGCCGCGATACTGGCGGCCCTCGGCCGTGACCACAGTGCAACCCTCGCCGTCTACCGATGACCACGCATACCCGCCGATGGAAGTTGGCTTGAGCCGCCCGTTGGTTTTGATCTCGCGCACCATCGCGCCGAGGGTGTCGGTATGCGCCGTCAGCGCGCGCGGATGAGAGTCCTCGCCCGGCCAGGTGAGCACCAGCGCTCCTTTGCGGGTGCGGCTGATCGTCACCGGCAAGGTCGCCACGGCCGATTGGATCAAGGCCATGGCGGCTTCTGTGTCGCCGGTGGGACTGGGGGTGTTCAACAACTGCACCAGAAAAGCAACAATTTCATCCATTGGAATGGGAGGTATCGTCATGGTTGCTCCTCTCTACTGTAGTCGCTTAGTTTTTAGTCCAATGGTCGCCGGGTCACGAAAAACTTGCTTATTGAGTATAACCGGATTATACCAGGAAGCAAGTCACTTGCCCCCTTACCACCTTATGATACAATGCAAGGCGTGGAACCACGTATCGTTTTTATGGGGACGCCCGAGTTTGCCATCCCGGCTTTGCAGGGCCTTTGTGCGCATTACCCGGTGGTGGGGGTCGTGACGCAACCCGACCGGCCCGCCGGCCGGGGTCGGCTGTTGTCGGCCCCCCCGGTCAAAGTAACGGCTCAGGCAGAGGGAATCCCGGTTTTCCAGCCGGAACGCTTGAAGCGGCTGGAAGCCGTGGAGCATATCCGCGCCTGGGCCCCTGATCTGATTGTGGTGGCGGCGTTCGGGCAGATTCTGCCGCCGGCGGTGTTGGAATTGCCGCGCTGGGGCTGTTTGAACATTCATGCCTCGCTCCTGCCGCGCTGGCGGGGCGCTGCTCCCATCCAGGCGGCGATCCTGGCGGGCGATCCTGTCACCGGTATCACCATCATGCAGATGGACGCCGGTCTGGATACCGGCCCGCTCCTGGCGCAGCGCGAGATAGCCATCGGGGCCGAGGAGACGGCCGGCGAGCTGGAAAGCCGCCTGGCGCAGCTGGGGGCCGATTTACTGTTAGAATTGTTGCCCGCCTACCTGAACGGGCAACTGATACCGCAACCGCAGCCGACTGAGGGGGTAACACTGGCGCCGCGTTTGAGCAAGACAGCCCCGGCCATTGCCTGGGAGCGGTCGGCGCAAGAGGTGGCGGGGCAGGTGCGCGCTTTTGCGCCAGAACCAGGCGCTTACACCTTTTGGAACGGCACCTTGCTCAAGATCCTGGCGGCGCGGGTACTGGCGGATGCTGACCTGCCGCCGGCTCAGCCGGGAACCGTTTTCGCCTGGCAGGGGTTGCCGGCAGTTCATGCCGGCGCAGGGGCGCTGGTCTTACTCCAGGTGCAGATGGCCGGCAAACGTCCTATGAACGGCGAGGTTTTCCTGCGTGGTCAACGCGCATGGATGGGAGCTGTGCTCAGCTCTCGTGGCCCGGGCGAATAGCATGTCGCCCGGCTTTCGTTGCTTCTGTGTTGGGGATGAGTGAAAAGATTTTTCACGAAGTTTTTGCAGAAAGTTTAAGGAGGATCAATGTCTGGACACAGCCACTGGGCTACGATTCGGCGGAAGAAGGAAAGCACCGACGCGAAGAAAGGGCAGCTTTTCACCAAGCTGGCCCGGGAAATCGTCATCGCGGCTCGCGAAGGGGGCGGTGACCCCGATTCCAATATCAGCTTGCGCGTCGCCATAGATAAAGCGCGCTCCATGGGGATGCCGAAAGATAACATTGAGCGGGCTGTCCGACGCGGCACCGGTGCCGATAAAGACGGCGAGGTGTTTGAAGAGGTCATGTATGAAGGGTATGGCCCGAACGGCGTCGCCGTGCTGATTGACGTGTTGACCGACAACCGCAACCGCACCGTGGCGGCCCTGCGCCATGCGCTCTCCCGCCAGGGCGGGACGCTGGCCGAGTCGGGCGCGGTCGCCTGGCAATTTGATCGCAAAGGCATCATCACTGTGCCGGCGACCATGGGCTACGATACGCTGTTTGAGGCCGCGGTGGAATCCGGCGCTGAGGATGTAGTGGAGGGGGTAGAGTCGCACGAAGTCTACACCGCTCCCGAAGACCTGCACGCCGTTCAGGTGGGGCTCAAAGGCGCTGGCATTCCGGTGGAGAACCTGGAACTGGTCATGGCTCCCAAGACGCCGATGACGCTGGAGCCGCGCGAGGCCGCCCAGGTCCTCAAACTGGTGGATTTGTTGGAAGAGATGGACGACGTCCGGCGCGTTTTCACCAACCTGGATGTGACAGAAGAGGCGGTTCAGGCTTACGAAGCCATGCTGGGCTGATGCGGGTCCTGGGAATTGACCCCGGCACTGCACTGACCGGGTATGCAATTGTGGAGGAGGAGGGGAACACCCTGCAACTGATCACCCTGGGGGTGCTGGAAACTGAAGCAGGGACTCCCCTCCCACAACGCCTGCAGGCGATCTACCGGGGACTGCGGGAGATTGTTACTGCCCATACTCCGGCCGCCGCAGCCGTGGAGGCGCTTTTCTTCAGCCGTAACGTGCGCACCGCGATGGCGGTTGGGCAGGCCCGCGGGGTAGTGCTCCTGGCCCTGGCCGATGCGGGATTGCCCATCGCCGAATATACCCCGCTGGAAGTCAAACAGTCTATTACCGGCTACGGCGGGGCCGACAAGCACCAGGTTCAGGAAATGGTGCGTATGTTGTTGCACCTGCCGACCATCCCTCGGCCTGACGACGCGGCGGACGCGGTGGCGATTGCCATTTGTGGATTACACCGGGCACAGCTGGATGCTCTGATACGGTCGTGAGCCATCAGAGGGAAGGCGTGGCTCCGGCATGGAGGGACTGGCAATGATTGCACAACTGGAAGGGCGCATTCTCTCCGCTGAGGAGACCACCGTGATCCTGGAGGTGGGCGGGGTAGGCTTCCTGGTCCACGTCCCTGCCAGCGCGGCGTTGCACGTCGGTGAATCGGCCGTCTTGCATACGCACCTCCACGTGCGCGAAAATGAGTTAACCCTCTATGGTTTCCCGGAAGTAGAGCAACAGCAGCTCTTTGAGGCCCTGTTGGGGGTCACCGGCGTGGGGCCGAAAGCGGCCCTCAGCCTGCTGGGGGCGCTCTCACCGGACGTGCTGCGGCGGGCCATCATCAATCGCCAGCCGGAGGTGCTGTCGCGGGCGCCCGGTATCGGCAAGAAGACTGCCGAAGCCATCGTGCTACATCTCAAGGACCGGCTGGGGCGTGAAGCAGGGCTGGCCCCTGGCCTCACCGAAGATGACACGGATGTGCTGGGGGCGCTTACCGCGCTGGGGTTCAGCCTGGTGGAAGCGCAGCGAGCTGTCCAACAGCTGCCCCGGGGCGAGCCGCTCACGGTGGAAGAGAAGATCCGGCGGGCGCTGACACTGCTGGGACGATGATACCCCATTGGCTGTCCCCTCGGCTATCCTTCAGGCTTCCGGGCCGGCGTTGCCTTGCCCGCATTGGGTATCTTCTCTGCTGTTTGATCCTCTTGACTGCCTGCTGGCCTCCGGCGCTTCCTCGCGTCGTCAAAATCGGCCTGATTGCGCCGTTTGAGGGGGGCGAGCGCGCCATCGGCTACGACGCCATCTACGCGGCCCGGTTGGCCGTGCGTGAGCTCAACGCGGCCGGGGGTGCCGCCGGCTGGCGGCTGGAACTGGTCGCCTATGATGATCGCGGCGATCCGGCACTGGCGGCGGTGGCGGCCCGCAACCTGGCCGCTGACCCGGACGTGGTGGCCGTGATCGGTCACTTCCGGCCAGAGAGCACCATCGCCGGGGCCTCCGTCTTGAGGCAGGCCACGCCGCCGCTACCGTTGGTCGCCGTGGATGCCTGGGTCACGGAGCCGGTGGCCCTAATGCCGGTGCCCGAACGGCTGGGCATGGCTCTGGTGCTGGCGGCGGGAAGGGGGAGGGCTACCCGGATCGCCATTTGGGGGACAGGCCGGGTGGTAGACGGGGTGGAGAGCGCCATTTCGCAGTACCGATACCAGGGGAGCCGGGCAGTCACGCCGGCCCAGGCGGAGCCGCTCCCCAATGTCATCGTGAGCCTTTTGCCGGCAGCGGAGACTGCCGGGTCCTTGCAACTCTGGCGACAGGCCGGCTGGCAGGGGATGCTGCTGGGCGGGTCGGCCCTGACCGAAGCGGCCTTTGAGCTCCTGGCTGGGGAAGCGGCTACCCACACGCTGGTTGTCACCCCTTATCCTTTCCCTACCGATCTCCCGGCAGCGACGGAGTGGATCGCTGCTTACCAGGGGGTAGGGCCGCACGTCCCTGCACCGGGACCCTACGCGCTGCCGGCCTACGAGGCCGTCCAGGTGGTGGCGCAGGCCATCGCCGCTGACGTGGACGCCCACGGTCGTCCCAGCCGCGCCGGGGTCGCGGCGGCGTTACCCCAAGTGTGCCGCAACGGGCTGCTGGGGCGGCTGGCCTTTAACAGCGCGGGCTGGTGGGATGGTGCGCCGCTTTACCGCTACGCCTGGCAGCCGGATGGCTTCCACCTGATGCCGGAAAGCACACACTGACCACAGACGACAGACCGCGTTGCAGGGGAATTGTGGGCTGCTGTCTGTCGCCGGTCGTCTATCGTTAACAAGGAAGAACAGGGGCTATGCACCGTTACGATTCAGTGCTGTTAAAACAGGCCACCCGGCTGCACAAGTTCCTGGCCCAACAGGGAGGCTACCCCGTTTTGCTTTCCACCGGGCTCTGCGTGGCGCTTTTCGCCGGGCGGGTCTATCTGAGCCGGACGTTGATCTTCCTGTTTTTGTTTTGGAATTTGTTCCTGGCCTGGATTCCCTATCTGTGCAGTTTGTGGGCCGTTTACTGGCATCAGCGGTATCCGCGCCGCTGGTGGCTGTTACTGCTTCCTGGCCTGGTGGGGATCGCTTTTTTCCCCAACGCCCCTTACATCGTCACCGATTTCCTGCATCTGGGCGAACGCCCCCCGGTCCCGCTCTGGTATGACGTCGGGTTGCTGGCCTGCTGCGCCTGGACCGGGATTGTGTTGGGAATCTATGCGCTGCGCCTGTTGCAGGAGATCGTCCGCGCCTGGGTGGGCACCATCCTGAGCTGGATTTTTGTGCTGGTCGTCATTGGCCTGAGCGGGGTGGGGATCTACGTGGGCCGTTTTTTGCGGTGGAACACCTGGGATTTGCTGGTGCAGCCGCAAGCGGTCTTCTATGACATTTTAGTCCGGTTGCGCCATCCGCTCGGTTATCCCAAAACCTACGGCGTGACCCTGCTCTATGCAGCGCTGATCTTCGTCTGCTACCTGGCGCTCACGATTGGACCGCACCGTTCAGGCCAATCGTAAGTTGGGCGCGATGTCCAGGTCCCAGCCGGCGCGGACACCGGCCTGGAAACGGCGAGTCCCGCAAGCGGCGACCATGGCGGCATTGTCGGTGCAGAGGATCAGCGGCGGGGTGTAGACCGGGATGGTGACGCGGGCCCGCACGGCCTGGCGTAGTACCTCATTTGCCGAAACGCCTCCCGAAAGGAGCAGCGCCGTCGCGCCGAACTCACGGGCCGCGCGGGCGCTCTTTTCGGCCAGCACTTCCGCAACCGCTGCCTGGAAGGAGGCCGCCAGGTCCGCTACAAAACGGGGCGGCCGTGGCCCGTTGTATTGCTGTAACGTGCGCAGCACGGCGGTTTTAAGCCCGCTAAAGCTGAAGTTGTAGGATTCAGGGAGCCAGGCGCGCGGCAGGTTAAAGGTGCGCGGATTGCCGGGACGTGCGGCCTGTTCAATGGCCGGCCCGCCGGGGTATCCCAATTCCAACATACGCGCCACTTTGTCAAAGGCCTCCCCGGCTGCGTCGTCTACCGTCCCCCCGAGATATTCGTACTCGCCGTGGGCGCGCATCAGGATTAACTCGGTGTGCCCGCCGGAGACAATCAGCGTCACCAGAGGAAACTCCAGCCGGCCATTGGCCGCGCCTTCGGCCCCGGTGACAAGCCAGTGAGCGTAGAGATGCGCCTCCAGATGGTTAACCGGCACCAGGGGCAGCTCTCGCCCTAAGGCGGCCCCTTTGGCGAAATTCAGGCCGACCAGCAACGAACCGGGCAGGCCGGGACCGTAGGTGACGGCGAGCGCGTCCAGGTCGCCCCAGCCGACGTGGGCCTCGCGCAGGGCGCGCTCCACTACCGGCCCGATGGCCTCCACGTGCATCCGGGAGGCCAGTTCGGGGAAGACGCCGCCGTACTGCGCGTGCAGATCCACCTGCGAGGCGATCACATTGGAGAGGATGGCCCGCCCGTCTTCCACTACGGCGGCGGCTGTCTCGTCACAAGAAGTTTCAATGCCTAAGATCCGTAGCGCCATTTTATCCTTTACCGTTACGGTCGTCGTAGGGACGCCCCACAGAACATCCCGGCCCCGTCTATCCCATTTCCACCACTAAGTCATAGGGGTAATCGGTCAAGTTGTGCGGTGTGCCGGCCTCATCAATCCAGATCATATCTTCCAGGCGGACCCCCATGCCCTGGTCCGGGTAGTAAAGTCCCGGTTCCACAGTGAAGACATGGCCCGGTTGGAGCGTCTGGAGATTGCCGGGCGCGTCGCTCAGCGCCGGCGACTCGTGAATCATCAACCCGACGCCGTGGCCCAGCGAGTGAATGTAGCCGCACAGGGTTTGGGGGTTCTCGTCAATCGTGGGATGCCCCCGCTGTTTGAAGTGCTCGCAGGCCATTTGCTGGTAGCGGCGGGCCTCCTCACCGGCTTGCAGGGCGGCCAGCACCCGCTCCTGGCACGTGCGCACGTCCTGGTAGAGCCGCTGCAGCGGCTCCGGTGCGTAGCCTAAGGCAAAGGTGCGGGTGAAATCAAAAAAGTACCCCCCACCGGCCTCTTGCGGGAAGATGTCAAACACGATGGATTCACCCAGACGCAGCGGCGCACTCAGCGTCCCTTTGTTGTGAGGGATGCCGGCGTCGCGCCCGGTGGCAAAGATGAACCCCTCAGGATCTTCCAGTCCTTGGGCGGCGATCAACCGGCGGATGTGGGCGTGGACCGTCCCCACGGTGAGCACGGAGCCGTCAGCCTGGCGCAGCGTCTCATCGGGGCCGACCGTCTGCTGGCGCAGGAAATCTACCGTGGCGCGGACTACGGCCACCGTGCGGCGGCCCACCTCGCTGATCCGGTCGGCTTCCGCGCGCGTTTTGGTGGCGCGAGCCTCGGTGAAGAGGTCGCGGTCAAATTCGCCGGCAACGGTGATCTCAGGCGACGCGGCGGCCAGCGCCTGCAGAAAAACGAAACTCCGCCCACGGTCGTCGTTGCCGTAGAAACCCACTTTGCCGCGCACGCCCAGCTCGTCCAGGATGCGCCGGTAGTAAGCCACCGTCGCGGCGAGCGCGTCACCGTTGGCGGCCCGCAGGTAGCCCATGTAATCAAACTCGCTCGTCAGGCGGATGGGATAGCCGGATTTGGCGGCTTCCTCGCGTTCCATCGGATTAGCGATCAGCACAGGCATCTCGTCGCGCCGTTTGACGACAATCGTGGCTTTGCCGATGCCCCCACCCCCGGTCAGATAATACATCGGTGGATTGCCCAGGGCAGCACCCGCTACGACGATGGCGTCCAGTCCTCGCTCGGCCATCAGGCGGTCCAGGTCAGATTTCATAGTTCAGGCCCCCTTAGAAATACAGAAACCAGTTAAGCAGTGAGCAGAATTCTATTCCAGCATGACAAAGACACCAAAGCGGCCGGTTTTCCCTTGCTCGGCCCGGTGCGAATACCACTCGTCGGTGTGGGAAGCCGTGCACAGGTGGGAAAGCGCAATTTGCGCCACTCCCGCCGCGCGCAGCTGCGCCGCCAGCGCCCCTGGCAGGTCCAGGTACCACTCTCCAGCCCGCTGTGCGGCGATGGGGGCTCCCGGTGGGCAGGCTGCCGCTATGGCCGTCACCACCTCCGGTCCCACGGCGTACTGTTCCGGCCCAATGGCCGGGCCGATGCCGGCCCAGAGGTCGCCGGGACGCGATCCGAAGGTCGCGCCCAGGGCCGCCACCGTCGCCGGGACGACTCCGGCCGCCGCCCCGCGCCAGCCGGCGTGCGCCAGGGCCGTGACCCGCCGTACCGGGTCGTGGAAAAGGACCGGTGCGCAATCGGCAAAACGCAGCAACAGGGCCACGCCCGGCTCATCGGTCATCAGCGCATCGGCCGCAGGGATGATCCGCCCCCCGTCAGCGGCTCCCACCCGGACGACGTGACAGCCATGGACCTGGTGCGGGCTGACGAGGCGGTCGCGCTGCAAATCAAAGGCAGTGCAGACCCGGCGGAGGTTTTCCTGCACTGCCGCCGGGTCGTCACCAACCGTGCTTCCCAGATTGAGGGAGGCCACATGTCCGGTACTCACCCCGCCCAGGCGGGTGATGAGAGCATGGCGTAACCCTGCCCCCGGCCCATCAAAGGTATAACAGGTCAGGCCGTCTACCCGTTGTCGTATGACAGTCATCTGTCAATGCCTGAATCAACGAACGAGGGATAGCAGCAACACACGCCGCTGAGCAGGCGTTGATTCATTGATCCGCTGATGCGTTCTACCGGCGCGTCAGGGCTCTGATGACCACGGCCAGCCAGGCAAAGACCCAGCCAGCCAGGAAAATGCTGGCCAGAGCGACTTTTTGTTCATCCATGATGGGCTCCACTTTGACGCCTTCCGGGCCGACCTCAAGGTAAGCGATGGGGCGGGCCAGGCCGCCGGCCCCACCGCCGACTCCGCTGGCCTCTTGCGGGTGCTCCTTGTGACATTCGCATTCGCACCCTTCTTTTTGTTCACCTTCGGCGCAATCGCAGTGACACTCGGCGGTCGCCGGGCCAGAACCAAAGCCCAGGCCAAACCCATAGCTGACCTCAGCCACCGGAATGACGGTCCGGTCGCCCAGCAGTTGCGGCTTGCCGAAGACGGCGTCCACACTGACCTGCTGGCTGATCGCGCTGATTTTTTCCATTGTCATTTTGATGTTCTCATCCATGGGAACTCTCCTTAAAATCTGTTGTGACGAATTGCGACAGAGCACCTGAACGGATTCAAGCGGCCTGCGCCCGACGCAGGAGCCGTTGGGCCACCAGTATCAGGCTGCTGACCACTGCCACGCCTAACCCGACGAACGCCATCGTACTGAGCCGGTTGGCGGTAGCGTTAGGGATGGCGTGCCAGCGGGCGCCTTCGGGCCCTTCTTCCACCAGCGAGATCGGGCGCATCCGTATGGAGCGGAACAGCCAGTGATCCGCGGCCGGGGTCGGCGCGGCTACTGACTGTACCAGGATTGAAGGAAGCAGCCGCCGTCCCCCGACCTCAATGGGATCACCGGCTACAATTTGCGTGCGTTGGTCAAAAATGGGCATGAGTTGCCTCCTTAAAAACAGTCAATTGGTCCTCAGTCACTTAGTTGCTCAACCAGTAAACATTGTGGCGCAAACTTTAGTGTGTGGTTTGCTGAATGACCGATTCTTAATCTAACCGCTGGCGAACTCCCAATCCATGGAAAACTCCGCTGAAAGTCGTCAGTCAGCCTGTAGCGATTTAACCCAAGTTCCTACCTTTCGTTGGCAAGGGTCATTTTCTCTTTTGACCCTTGACCACAAGACGGCAGACCACCCTGTTTACGCCAGCGGTCTGTGGTCAGTCGTCCGTGGTCTCCTGGCAATGCAGGTGACAATTTGAGTTACTTAATGCCTATTATACCCTGCCTTACCATAAACAACAAAGGCCCGGCCGGGGCGCCTTTCAACTTTCAGGTAGCTTTTGCCAGCCTTGAACCAGGGCGTTTCACCTGGCACCGGTTGTCCCCGGCCGGCCGCTTCAACGGCTTCTCCACCGAGGAGAGAAATTCTCCTCCCGGCCTCTTTCCGGCTTGCGTCTCCTCAACGTTGGAGTATCATAGTTTCAAAGGATTAAAACTGACCATGCTTCACACTCGCAACATCTATTTGGCTGAAATTTCATTGGATGAAGCGCAGGCCCGGCTGCGGGCGGCGCTGGAAACGGCCGGGCGTTGGGCTCCGTTCCCCGGTGAGGAGCTCCCGTTGGAGGAAGCGTTGGGCCGCGTGACCGCCGCGCCGATCTGGGCACGGCTTTCTTCACCGCACTATCACGCCTGTGCCGTAGATGGCTACGCGCTCCGGGCCGCCGACACCGCCGGGGCCAGCGAAGCCCATCCCCTGCGGCTCCGGGTGGCCGAGGGAACCTGTGAGCCGGTGGATACCGGCGATCCGCTCCCTGCCTGGGCCGACGCCGTGGTGATGGTGGAGCAGACTCAGGTAGAGGGCGACAGTCTTATCCTGCGGGCGGCCCTGGCCCGCTGGCAAAACGTCCGTTCGGTCGGCGAGGATATTGTGGCGACGGAGCTGCTCTTGCCCGCCAACCACCGGCTCCGCCCGGTGGATTTGGGGGCCATCGCGGGGGCGGGTTACGCCACCGTGACCGTGCGCCGCCGTCCCCGCGTAGCCGTAATCCCCACCGGCGATGAGCTGATCCCACCCGGTCAGGAGCCCCGCCCCGGGGACATTGTGGAGTACAACAGCCTGGTGTTGGCAGCGCAAGTCCGCGAGTGGGGGGGCGACCCGGTGCGCTTTCCCATCGTGCCCGACGACCCAGAGGCCCTGGCAGCCGCCGTTCAGGAAGCGGCCCAGAAGGCCGATCTCATTTTGCTCAACGCCGGCTCGTCCGCCGGGCGCGGCGATTTCACTGCCCGGTTGGTGGAACGGGCCGGGCAGCTGCTGGTCCATGGGATCAACGTCCGGCCCGGCCATCCCGTGGTCATCGGCATGATCGGCACCGCGGCCGTGCCGCTGATCGGCGTACCGGGCTATCCTGTCTCGGCGGCGCTGACCGGCGAGCTCTTCGTGCAGCCCTTGCTGTATCACTGGCAGGGATTGCCCACGCCGCAGCGGCCTACCCTCCCGGCCCAGATCACCCGTAAATTGCTTTCTCCCGCCGGCGACGATGAGTTTGTCCGCGTGGTGGTGGGCCGGGTCAACGACCGGGTGCTGGCTGCGCCGCTCTCGCGCGGGGCCGGTGTGCTCAATTCCCTGGTCCGCGCCGATGGTTTAGTCCATATTCCCCGTTTTTCTGAAGGGGTGAATTTGGGTGACGAAGTCACGGTGCAGCTCTACCGTGCGCCGGCGGAGATTGAGCGGACGTTGTTAGTAATCGGTAGCCACGATCTGACGCTGGATTTGATGGCGCAATTTTTGGCCGAGGGGGAGCCGCCTGGCCGGTTGGTCAGTGCCAACGCCGGCAGCCTGGGTGGGCTGACGGCGCTCCGGCGTGGCGAGGCGCACCTGGCCGGCACCCACCTGTTGGACCCGGAAACAGGGGAGTATAATCTGCCCTATCTCAGCCGGTACCTGCCCGACCTGCCGGTGGTGGTCGTCACCCTGACCCACCGGGAGCAGGGGCTGATGGTCCGGCCTGGCAACCCCCAGCGGATTGGCGGACTGGCTGACCTGGCGCGCCCTGACGTAGTGTATGTGAACCGCCAGCGGGGGGCCGGGACCCGGCTGCTGTTGGACTATTTATTGGGGCAGGCGGGAATTGCTCCAGAGCAGATCAGAGGCTACGACCGGGAGGAGGTCACCCATTTGGCGGTGGCCGTGGACGTGGCCACCGGGCTGGCCGATTGCGGCCTGGGAGTGCGAGGCGCGGCCGTTGCGCTGGGCCTGGAGTTCATTTCCATCGGGTGGGAGCGCTACGATTTAGTCGTGCCGCGCTCGTTCTGGGAATCCCCGCTGCTGGCGCCTCTCCGGGCGTTGCTGGCGGAGCCACGCTTCCGCGAGGCCGTGGCAGCCCTGCCGGGTTATGATCCGGCCGAGATGGGACGGGTCGTGGTCACTTAACGTCTGGCCGGCCCTGCTTGTTTAACGAGCTAAACAGAAGGAGATCGCTATGACGCGTGCCCAAAAATTGATCTTGATCGTCTTTGCCGTGATTGACGTAATAGCGGTGGTCGCCTTGGGGCTGGCGACGGTGAATAGCTTGCGGCAACCCGAGCTGACCCCCCTTCCCACGTTAATGGCGCAGGCGACCCCTACGCCCCGTGGCATCCCCACCTGGACCCCTACGCCAACCTTCACGCCGCAGCCTACCCTCCTGCCACGGCCGACCAACACGCCGGCCCCCACGCCTACACTTTTTCCTACTTCAACTCCCACCCCGCTGCCTACGCCGGGACCCTATCCCATTCAGAATCCCGAGTTTGACCTGATCCTGCCCAATCGGATCCCCGGTTGGACGTGGGATGCCTACATCAATTACCGCCCCGGCCAGGATTATGACCCGACCAACTCGTTTGCCGAGCCGATGTTTACCGTGGCCGACGATCCGGTCCGTTGGATCAACGATTCCACCCTCAAGATAGAGACTATGCGCTGGCTCAAGTTCCGCACCTGGGTTTACCAGGTAGTGACCATCACCCAGGGGAGCTCCGTCTACTTTCGGATCAAGGCCAATGCCTTTTCTTCCATTGAACGGATCACGGTGCAGGCCGGAGTGGATCCCAACGGGAACAGCAATTGCCAGAAGGCCGTTTGGGGGGAGGCCAAAGCCATCAACCAGGACGATGGTATCGTCGTATTGACCTCTCCGCGCGTCAAAGTAGGGTCGGCTGGCCAGGTGACGCTCTGTTTCTTCGCCGAGCCGCGCTATCCCAGCACCAACAACGCGGCCTTTTTTGACCAGGCGGAACTGATCGCTGCACCGCCATCTCCCTGAGATTGAGATTGCTACGCCAATACGGCTGAAAATGCCTGTCCGATTAACTGATTGGGAACTGTTGAGGGAGGTGTACGATGACCCAACCTGCGCTGGTGTGTGATGTGGTCGTGGTGGGGGCCGGCCTGGCAGGTGCGCTGGTAGCCCGTCGCCTGGCAGAGGAGCACCTGACTGTTGCCGTAATGGAAGCGACCCCTACGGTGGGGGGGACCGGGGGCCGTGGAGCCGGGCTGGCCCTGTTAGGCACACCGGAACTGTATACGACCCTGGTCCAACGGTTGGGGCCGGCCGGCGCGGCGGAGGTTTGGGCCTTGACCCGTCAAAATTTGGCCCTCCTCACGGCCACGGCTGACAAGATGGGGCAGAAAGTGCGCCGGGTAGGGAGCTTCCGGCCGGTCGGCAGTGCGGCCGAGGCCGACCAGTTGCAACGTTCGGCGGCCCTCTTGGAGAAAGCCGGCTATGCGGTGACGTTGGACGACGCCACGGAGCAGGGTTTCATGGTTGGTTTGCGCACCGAGGACGATCTGGCGTTTGACCCGACCGCCCTGGCGCAGGCCCTGCTGGCACATCCTGGCATCGTGCTGCACCGGGAGGCCGAAGTGCAGGAGATCAACCCTCATCCCGGCGCGCCCTCCCGGCTGGACGTGTGGGCCAGAAAACAGTACCTTTGGACGGAGCGGGTGGTCCTGGCCGGCGGGGCGCACGTTGTCCATTTGAGCCATTCGCTGGGGCAACAAATCATGCCCCTCCTGATGCGGTCAGTGGATTGTCCGGCCCCGGAACCGCTCACCGTTCCCCTGGTGCTGGAGGGGGGACAAGTGACCCTCCAGCAGGTGGCCGATCACTGGCGGCTGGTGGCCTGGTCCAATAATACGGCCCATCATGATGGGAGCATGGAGTTGCTGGCCCGCGTGGCCACGCAATTTTGCCCCCAGGCCCGCATCCTGGCTCGTACCAGCGGCTGGACCACGCTCACCCCTGACCGGCGCCCCGTGGTGGGTGAGCTCTCCGACCTGCCCGGAGTTTACACCGTGAGCGGCCTGGGGCCGTGGGGGTTGAGCTGGCTGTTCGTGGCAGTGGAACAGCTGGCGGAGCTTTTGCTCCACCAGCGCCAACCGACAGGGCTGCTGGACCTGGCGCGCTTTGCCGCTTGAGGATGCTCTGCCGCTTCCTCCAACCCGCCAGGTATGGTATACTGACCCAAGAAGCTCGCAAAGGGGGTAGGGAATGGGGGTTTCTTCAGATGCAGGTCCCGCCGTCATCCGCGTCGCCATCGTGGATGATCACCCGTTTTTCCGCCAGGGACTCCGCGATGTGCTCGCCGCCGAGTCGGATATTGTGGTAGTGGCTGAAGCGGGGGAAGGGCAAGAAGCGTTAGACCTGCTCATACAGGTACGGCCTGACGTGGTGCTGATGGATGTCAGCTTGCCGGGAATGAACGGCATCAAGGTCACGGAAAAAGTGAAAAGCCGTTGCCCCCAAATGAAATTCATTATCCTGACGGCTTACGATGATGAAGAGCAAATTTACCGGGCGGTCCGGATCGGCGCTTCGGCCTATTTCGCCAAGGATGTGGCCCCCAGCGAACTGGTCAAGACTATTCGCCTGGTGGCCCGCGATTACTGTGTCATTGCCGGTAAACTCATGACACAACCCCAAACAGAACAGTGGTTGCTGGAGTGCTATCGCCGTTATGGCGTCAAACCGGAGGATTTGACTTTTTCACCGCTGACCGACCGGGAGATGGAAATTTTGGAGCTGATTATTGAAGGGCTGAGCAACAAAGAGATCGCTTTTCGGTTGGGGATCAGCCAACAGACCGTCAAGAACCACATTACCTCCATCCTGGCCAAACTCAATCTGGCCGATCGTACCCAGGCCGCGATTTATGCTTTACAACGCGGATGGGTCCGGTTGCCACAATCCCGGCAGTCCGGTACGCATTAGCCTGTCATTCAATTCGCCTATACTTTTAAGGAGTTAGCATGGCCGATGATCTTTACCAGCAATTTCAAGAAACCTGCCAGCGTGGACTTGAGCAGGCCCAGCGAGAACTCAAAGAGGTAGATTTGCTCATCCAGCAGACCGCTTCTGAGGTGGACCGGCTGGTCCAACAGAATGCTCGGGCTGTGGCCCGGGTGCGCCAGGTGGAGTCGCAATTTGACACGATTCCCCGCGATGACATTAAGACGGCCTACACCTCGTTGGTGGAGAACCAGCAGCGGCTTTTCACCATGCGCGGGCAGCTGGAGAAACTCCAAAGTGAGCAAAAGGGCTTGACCCGGCTGATGGAACTCTACCAGAAGATCCTGGCGACCTTTGCCCCGGCGGAGCGCACTCAGACCGCAGTGGTAGGGGATGCCACCACGCCGCAGGCCATGGTCATCAGCATCATTGAGGCCCAGGAGCGGGAACGTCAGCGGCTCTCGCGCCAGATGCACGATGGGCCGGCGCAATCTCTCACGAATCTGGTGCTCCAGGCTGAAATCTGCGAGCGGCTCTTTGACCGGGACCCCAGCCGCGCCAAAACCGAGCTGGCCACGTTGAAAGAGAGCATGGTCGCCACCTTCCAGAAAGTCCGCGGGTTCATCTTTGAATTGCGCCCGATGATGTTGGATGATCTGGGGCTGATACCGACCCTCAAACGTTATGTGGAAGGGCTGAGTGACACCGGTTACAGTGGCGCGGCACTTACCGTCACCGGCAAAGAACGGCGGCTGGCAGCCCACAAAGAAGTAACCGTTTTCCGGGTGACGCAAGAGCTCATCCACATCAGCCGGGAATATGCGCGGGCCTCCAGCATTAAGATCGCAGTGGATATGGGTGAAGACCAGGTCCGGGTCAATATTGAGGACAACGGCAGTGGGTTTGAGCTGGATGAAGGGCTGACGACACCGGACGCCAGTCGCTTCAGCCTGGTCACTTTGCGCGAACGGATTGAGATGTTGGGGGGACGAATTAACTTTGATAGCGCCGTCGGACGGGGGACACGGGTCAATTTCTTCCTCCCCTTGGAAAAGGAAGAGCGGTAACACTGTCGGGGGTAAGGGGAAACAGTAACGATCGCGGTGAGGGAAAAGTTTGAATTTTCCTACTTGACAATTAACCCTAAGGTGTGCTATAGTATACCGTGAGAGCACAGGCGGTCTATCGCCCGCTTGTGCTCTTTTTTGGGCTTTACGGAATATCTTTCCCAAAGCTTGTATGTTTCAGGAAAGTGGGCTAAACTGAGAGTTGAGAAGAATAGACGACGCTGATTTGGATTTGGATTTGGAAAAGGAAGCGGCTATGCCGGAAGAAGAATTGCCGGAGCTGGCTCTGGAAAGTGAAGAGCTGGAGGAAATAGGGGAAGAGGTGGTGGAAGAGGAACCTCTGGGCCCTACGCCGCTGCCGGTCATTGCTGGCGAGGAATCCGGCGAAGAGTACCTCATGGCCTTAGGGTATGAACAGGGTTATGTGGCCTATGAGGATATTTTGCGCATTTTCCCAGAGGCCGAGGAAGACATTGATCGGCTGGATGAAATCATCAGCATGTTGGTGGAAGCCGGCATTATTGTAGGGGGAGCCAAAGAGGAACGTCCGGCTGCGCTCCGAGTCCGTGATGAATTTGAAGAATTTGAGACTGAGAATGAAGAGAGTGAGGAAGACATCTATCGTACCATTGAAATAGATGATACGATTGGTCTCTATCTCAAGGAAATCGGCAAAGTCCCCTTGCTCACGGCTGAGGAGGAGGTCTCATTAGCCATGCGGATGGAGCAGGGCAAGAAGGCACAGGCCCGACTCAAGGCCGGCCGGCTTTCCCGTGAGGAGCGTTGGGAGTTGGAAAACGAGTTGGATGACGGCCTCGCCGCCCGCGAGCACCTGATCCGCGCCAATTCCCGCCTGGTAATCAGTGTGGCGAAAAAATATATTGGACGAGGCGTTCCTTTCCTGGATCTGATCCAGGAAGGCAACATCGGCCTGATCCGCGCAGCGAATAAATTTGATTACAAGCGCGGGCATAAGTTCTCCACTTACGCCACCTGGTGGATCCGCCAGGCGGTGACCCGGGCCATTGCCGATCAGAGCCGTACCATCCGCGTCCCGGTACACATGGGCGACCAGATCAACAAGCTGCTGCGCATTTCCCACCAGCTGACGCAACGGTTGGGGCGTGAACCGAGCGCCGAGGAGCTGGCCGTGGAACTGGACATCCCGGTGCGCAAGGTGGAACAGATGTTGGACGTGGCCCGGCGGCCACTGTCGTTGGAAATGCCGACCAACGATGAAGAGGAAAGCACCCTGGGCGATTTTGTGGAAGACACCGACAGCCCGGCACCGCCGGACGAGGTCAGCGCCGCCATGTTGCGCGAGATTCTGGTAGATATTCTGGCAGAATTACCGCCCCGCGAGGTCAAAATCCTCCAGATGCGCTATGGCCTGGTGGACGGGCAAACCTACACGCTGGAGGAGGTGGGCAAAAAACTGGGCGTGACCCGCGAACGGGTGCGCCAGATTGAGGCCCAGGCTCTCAGCCGACTCCGCCATCCGGCCCACGCCCGCCGCCTGCGCGACTTTCTGCGCGGGTAAACTCACGAGTCAGCGAACCTTCGCTGACTCGTTTTCTTGCAAGTGACATGCTTCGCGCGTGGGACGGCGCTCAAGCGCCTCACTACAGACTCTTCATATTCAGGGGGATGGCTGGTCCACATGGACCACGTGCCCGCCGGCGGCCCGGGTCAGGCGGTCACGGATGGCCAACCCCAACCCGGCGGCCCCGAAATCTCGAGCCAGGATCACCGTCACCGCAGCCTCATCCAGCGCCCGCAGGGTGGCAAAGAGCCGGCGTGCCACCTCCTCCGGGGTGGCGGCCGGACCGACGGCCCGCAAAATACAGGGCAGTCCCGCAAAGAGCGGCAAATCCTCTTCGGCCAGTAACAACCCCACCCGGCTGCCGGCCTGTTGTAGCCGTATCGCTTCTTGACGCATGGCGGTCAGTACGGCGTCTGGCGCTCCTTGATAGAGGATCAAGGGAGCCTGCGGCGCGTAATGTTGGAGCAGTGTGCCTGGGGCCGGGGTGACTTCGGTCGCCGGGACCACCGGCCGGGTCAAGACAGCTACGGGGCCCAGCACCGCCTCCAGCGCTTCACGGCTGATGCCGCCGGGTCGCAGAATGGTAGGCCCCGGCGTGACCAACGATAGGATCGTGGATTCCACCCCTACGGGGGTGGGCCCGCCATCTAAGATCAGATCAATGCGCCCCGCCAGGTCGGCCAGCACATCCTCGGCGCGCGTGGGGCTGAGGCGCCCAAAGCGGTTAGCGCTCGGCGCAGCAATGGGAACGCCGGCCGCGCGGATCAGCGCCAGCGCGACCGGGTGCGCGGGAATGCGCACCGCCACGGTGGGGCTGCCAGCGGTTACCTCCGCCGGGATCGCTGCCGCGCGCGGGAGCACCAGCGTCAGCGGCCCGGGCCAGAAGCGGGCCGCCAGCGCCTCCACTACTGGCGGGATGAGCGCCGCGACACGCGAGAGCTCGTCCAACGCGGCGATGTGCACAATCAGCGGGTCGTAGGCCGGCCGTTCCTTGGCGGCAAAGATTCCCTGCACCGCGCTTGCGTTCAGCGCATCCGCCCCCAGACCGTAGACGGTCTCTGTCGGGAAGGCGACCAGCCCCCCAGCGCGTAACAACTCCGCGGCCGCTGCGATGGGGGCAGCGGCCGGTTGTTCAGCATTGAGTGATAGAATTCGCGTCGTTTTCACGGCCCTATTGTACCACACAATATCCGGGCGCTGGTCGCAGCGCCCGGATATTACAGGCTTTCATTTTCTTCAAGCGACCTTTGCCGGTCTTGGGCCAGGCCGCTCCTTAGCGCCGGCTTGGTCCTGCCCCGGCTTTCCCCGGCGGCAGGCCGCGCGCAAGATTCCTTTTTTCTTTCTAAGCAAATGGAGCCTTTGTTCTCACCCGCCGAGGAGGGCCAGAATCAGGGCCACCAGCGCCAGCAACAGGACGAGGGCCGCTCCGGCCAGCAGTAACCGCCCTCCCCAGACAAGCCGCCCGTGCCGGCGGTGAGCGCGCGTGCCGCGCCGGAGCGCTGCCTGGTCGGGCGAAGCAACGCCCACCACGTTGGCAAACCACCAGGCGCGCGGACAGAAGGTGTACTGTCCTACTTCGCTGGCACGAATGTTCCGTTCTGACATGGTTAAGCTGTCTTGGCCTGCTCTTCTCCCTGTCCCAGCGCGGTCAGTAGCCGCTGGGCTTGCAGGCTGTTAGTCAGGTCGCCACGTGTCCGTTCCAGGACCGCGCGCAAGGCATCCACCCGGTGGCGCAGGCCGCCCGTGATGGCGTCAGGATAATCAAACAGGATCAGCAGGTCATAGACGGCATCCATTGCGGCCAATAGTCGTTCGGCTTCCGCCCACCGATCCTGGCGCATAGAATCCAGGCAGCGGCGACGCAGCTCGCTGGCGGCTTCACAGGCCCCATTGAGGTAGGTGGCGTAGGGAACCGCCAACGCTTCGGGGAACGGCGGTGGGGTATCGGCGACCAGCGCCAGGGTGATATGGGCCTCTACCAGCTCTTTCAGTGCATCCTGGGTATACCCGGCGTGGAAAAGATCAGGGTAAGGGGCCAGCGTTTCACGCAAGGTTGCTGCCACCGTGTCCGCCTGGGTCAAGAGGGCATGGGCCTCCTCCCACTCGTCACGGTGAGAGGCCCGGATGGCCGTAGAGCAGAGCCGGATCAGCTCACGGCTGTGGGTGAGTGCCCGGTCGCGGGCCGCGTTGCGAGTTTCCAGGTCGGCCTGGGCCAGTTTGGCCAGCTGATCAATCCAGCTATCAACGTCTACCATGACTATCTCCCTTATGGCTGTGGTCATGATTCGGTGCCGGGAGGACGCGCCCCACCGAAGAAAGCGCGGGCCAGCTCATCCCCCTCACCGGGGATGGTGATCTCTCCGAAAGTGGTCTCGTACTTGGCCAGATTCTCCTGGAGCGCGCGCAACAGGAGTTTGGCGTTGAGCGGCGTCAATACAACCCGGGCCTTGACCCGCACCTGGGGTTGGTTGGGCATCGCCTGTGCCAGGTCTATGATGACCTCCGAGGGGGAGTGCGTGATCAGCGCAAAGTTGGAATAAACCGGCTCCAGGGTCGCCGGGAGCTCGACATTCAACGCTTTTGGTTTGGGAGCTTCCATAAACGTCAGCACCTCCTCAAAATAGTCGCAAGGCAAAAGTTTGGACATGCCTTGCGCCCGACGGCTGCCGGGCGCAAGCGTATGGCAAATGTGAGCCTCAGGTGGGAACCCTGGGCAGCGAGGCAGTGTAATCAGACCCCAGACGGTTCCCTGCCCCCTGAGCACAGTTACTCTTAGAACGGGATCTCCTCGCCGCCGTAATCTGTCGGCGGTTCCGCAGTCATACTGGTATCTTCGCCCCCGGCTCCCTCAGCGCGCCCACCAATGAACTTGATCGTTTCGGCTGTGATCTCGTAAGAGGCGCGCGGTTTGCCGTCTTGCCCGGTCCAGAGCCGCGGCCCGCCGGTCTCGCGGTCTGGCTTCAAGCGGCCCTCTACCAGCACCATGCGGCCCTTTTTGAGGTACTGCGCCACAGTTTCTGCCTGCCGGCGCCAAACTTCCACCCGAAACCAAATTGTCTCTTCCCCTTGAGAGCCATCTGGATTGTTCCACTTGCGGTTGGTTGCCACGCTGAAGGTGGTCACGGGCGTGCCATCCGGGGTGTAGCGCATCTCGGGATCGCGGCCCAAGTTACCGACAATGATGATTTTGTGAAACATTTGCTCGCTCCTTTCTTTGAACCTGGCTGATCATCTGAGGAACCTGAGAGTCTAACCAAAGTGTACAGCAGAATACAAAAAGAGCAACTGGAGTGGGCAATCCGCAGTCGGCAGCGGCCGGACGGCTCTCCCGCCTTTCGCTACCGGCCCTCTCTCAAGGGGCGTTTTCACCTTCTATGAAGCAGATCAGGCCCTCAGTGATGCCTTGGGCGACGACATCGGTCCGTTTGGTGAGGAGTTCCCGGTCGTCCAGCAGGAAACCGGTCTCAATGATTGCCGCCGGGGTATCGCGGTTGATTTCGTAGTAGGCATGATAGCGGGTCATGTCAAAGGTAATCGTGTTGGCATCAAAAGCCAGCCCCGTGCGCGCCTGGTAATGTTTGATGATGCAGTTGACCAGGCGATCTTCGGAGGTGGGGATGTAGCTGGATTCGGCGCGCGCTACTTTGAAACCGGATTTCCCCGGCCAGATGCAGGAGTCGTTGTGGATGGAAAGGAGCGCGTCGGCCTGATAGTCATTGAGGCGAGCGTCAAACTCGGTCAGCAGATCCGCCTGCCAGCCACGATTTTGGAGCAGGGCTACCACCCGGCGGGCGATGTCGGTATTGACTTGCACTTCTTGCAATCCATCCGGGCAGACGGCGCCGCTGTCATTTTCGTTGCCGGAGTGACCGGCGATGATCCCCACCCGGAACTGATGGGGTGTGGGGGTCAGTGGGATAAGGGTGGCGGTGGGCGCCGGGCCGCCCAGGGGAATCAGGATGGGACCGGCTGCGGCTGGGGTGGCGGCGTTTCCATCCCGGCTGGGCACGGCAATGATCGGCGCCCCCAGGGGGACCAGCACGGCCGCCAATAACGAGATCAGCACCAGGCTACGGGCCAGCCAACCGACGGCCCAGGCATCGGGCTCAGTCACGACCTTGGTCACAGCTTCCCCCCTCCATCTTTGACCATAACGAGTAGGTCGGGCTGGCTGCCCGACCTATCGCTTATCGCATCCGTCGCCGCCACTCCTCTTTGACTTTGATGGCGTCCCAGTTGTCCTTATGAATCAAGAAGTCCAATAAGAGCCGGTTGAATTTGTTGGTTTCTTCCAGCATCGGGTAATGCTGCGCTTCGCCGAAGAAGAAAGGATAGACATTGTAGTCCAGATTTTCCAGCAGATTTTGGTCAGGTACCTGCACGATGGGATCCTGTTGCCCGTATACCAGCATGATGGGCAGGTCCATCTGTTCCAGGGTATGCCCCAGGTTTTCCGACAACGCCGAGCGAACACTGAGGATGACGGCATCGCTGTCTATTTTGGGGGCTTCTTGAGCCACTTCCTGGTAACTGCTCAGACGCCGCCCCAAAGCCCGGGAGGCCACATTATCCCCGCCGCCGGTGTAGCCACTCAGGGAGCGCCCGACATGGGACCCCAACAAGGGCGTGCTGATGGCCATGACCTGCTCAATCCGGTCCGGGTAGCGCGCCGCAAAGAGCACTGCCACCACGCCCCCCAATCCATGGCCCACTACGGGAATTCGGCTGATCCCCATTTGATCCATGAACAAAAGCACCTGTCCAATATATCCATCCAATGAATAACGCAGACGGGTGCGTTCCGAATCGCCGAACCCCCAAAAGTCCATGGCATAGGCCCGATAAGAGGCGCCGGCCATCTCCTCCATCGTGGGCACCCAATACCGCCAGGAGCCTAACCAGTCATGGAGGAAAAGCAGCGGCCTGCCCCGCCCCAGGATCTCGTAATGGACCAGACTGCCTTCCAGAATAATTGCACTCATTGCCGAGCCCTCCTTGTTGGCTCAGGCCTTCCCGATCTGACTTAAAATCTGTTTCACCTTCTGCGTTAACTCATCGGGCGCAAAGGGCTTGAGGATATACTCGGTCGCTCCCATCGCTAATCCTTGATGGATCTCACTCTCCTGTCCTTTGGCAGAGAGAAAGACCACGGGGATATCCCTGGTGGCCGCTTGCTCTTTGAGCAGGCGGCAGGCATCGTAACCGGTCATCCGCGGCATCCGCACGTCCATTAAAATCAGATCGGGTGGTTCTTGAAGGGCTTTTTCCACTGCTTCCGCGCCATTGCTGGCCAACCCTACTTCAAACCCGGCAAACCGGAGCGTGAAAGCAATTAACTCCCGAATATCCCGTTCGTCCTCAGCCACGAGGATTTTGGTCATGATTGGCTCCTTATTTTCTCTTTTCCATTCATCAGTTCGGAGATGGCCTGGGCGATGTCTGCACCGGAGAAGGGTTTAGGCAAAAGCCGCAAAGCGCCCAAAGCCTCCAACCGCTGTACTCTACCGTTGCCGTCAGTCACCTGTGCCGTCATCGCGATTACCGGAATGTCCACCGTCCGGGGATCGTATCTCAATTCCTCTATCAGTTGATAGCCATCAAAGTCGGCGAGCGCCAGGTCCAGCATGATCAGTGCCGGGTGCAGGTTGCGCGCCAGCCGCATGACTCGTTCTCCATGGGCGGTGGCGCGCACGTTCAGCCCCTGAGCCCGCAACGTTTCCCGCAGTAGGTTTAAGGTGGGCCGGTCGTGCTCCACCACCAACACCAGCCCCTTTTGGGTTAACCAGCGATCTATCGTTTGCTGGAGCTGGTTTTCATTGATGGGCTTGGACAAATAATCCACCGCCCCCAACCGCAGCCCGCGTTCTGAATCAGGAACCACCGAGACGACCACGACCGGGATGTCGGCGGTTTCCACGTCCCGCTTGAGCAGCTGCAACACCTCAAAGCCATCCAGGTCCGGCAGGCGAATGTCCAGCGAAATCAGATCGGGATGTTTTTCACGTGCCAGGCGCAGCGCTTCCTCGCCGGTGCTGGCTACCAGGACCCGGCGCCCTTGCCCTTCCAGCGTCAGCCGGATCATCTCGGCGATATCCTGCTCGTCTTCCACTACCAGTACTGTCGCGCCGGTGACCGCAAAGGCGGCCGGGGCCTCGCCGGCGTCCCCGGTCGGCTCTCCGTCGGCCAGCGGGACGGTAAAGGTGAAAATACTTCCCTCGCCGGGTTCGCTTTCCACCCAGATCTGGCCGCCCATCGCCTGAGCTAATGATCCGGCGATAGCCAGCCCCAATCCCGTCCCGGACACTTCCTGGACGAGAGGATCATCCACCCGGTAGAACCGCTCAAAAATCTTCTTTTGATTCTCCGGTGAGATCCCGATCCCGGTATCGGCCACGGCTACATGCATGATACCCTTGCGGACGTAAGCGTAGAGCGAGACCTGGCCGCCCGTGGGCGTATACTTGTAGGCATTGCCGGCCAGGTTGGTGATTATCTGGATCAACCGGTCGGGGTCGGCCCAGACCTTGGGTAAGGGCGGCGACACGATGAACCGCAACTGGATATCTTTCTCACGCGCTTTGGGGAAGAGGGTGGTGACCACCTGCTGGATCAGCGGCTCTATCGCTATCGCCTTGAACTCTAACTGGATGCGGCCGGTCTCAATGCGGGAGATATCCAGCAGGTCGTTAACCAATGCGGTCAGCCGGTCCGCGTTGTTCTTGATGGTGGTCAGGAAATTGCGCTGCATCTCGGAGAGCGAGCCGGCTGCCCCCATCAACAATAGATCGGCGTAGCCCTTCACGGAAGTCATGGGCGTGCGCAGCTCGTGCGAGACGGTAGAGACAAACTCGCTCTTGGCCCGATCAGCCTCTACTTCGGCGGTGACATCGCGGAAGACCGAGACGACACCCAAGAACTCACGGCTGGCCGAAATCACGGGCGAGAAGTGGACGCTGACTACCCGGCGCCCTACTTCCAGCCGGTCCGAGAAAAATTGCCCTTTCTCAAAGGAACTGGGGGAGGTGCGCCACTGCTGCATGGTGGCCAGCCATTCGCGAGCTTTGGCCCCATACAGGCCCAGGATCTCATCCACAAAGCGTCCCAGCGCCTGGGAACGGCTGACGGAGAAAATTCCCTCGGCGGCTGTGTTGAACAGAATGACCCGGCCGTTATTGTCAGCGACCATCACTCCATCGGCAATACTTTCCAGGATGGCCTGATTTTTGGTGGATTCAATCTGTTGCGAGCGCAACATGGATCCTAAACGTTCTGCTTGTTCGCGGATCAGCCGGTAGAGCTCGGCGTTGTTAAGCGCGTTGCCCAACTGCGTTGCCGCGGCCTCCACCAGCTTCAGGTCGAAATCGGCGAAGGCATTGATCTGCGATGATTGCAGAAAGATCGCGCCTAACGATTCGCCGCCCGCTCCCAGAATCGGCACGGCGAGCACTGAGCGAGTCGTGCTCCCCTCATCGGGGATCCAGCGGGTATCCTGCCCGGTGTCGGGGATAATCACCGCTTGCCGGTGGCTGAGAATCCAGCCGACCAGGCCCTCGCCCAGCGCAAACTGCGTCGGCACGCCGCCCGGCGCTAACGGTTTTTTGCGTCCGATGCTGGCCCGGTAAACCAGACGATTGGTATTCACATCCAGCAGCAGGATAGACCCCTTCTCCGCCTGCACGGCGTCGCGCAGGAACGAGAGCGCTTTATCCAACACCCGGTCAATGTCCAGGCTGGAGACCAACTCCGACGCGATGCGGTACAACACGGTAGTGCGGTCGCGCTCCCGGCGCAGCTGCTCCAGCGTCTCGGCCAGTTCGCGGGTCCGCGCGGCCACGCGTTGCTCCAGCTCCTGCGAGAAGCGGGTAACTTCTTCAAAAAGCTGGGCGTTTTGCACTGCCACCGTGATCTGATCGGCCAAAGCCATCAGGGTGGCGACCTCGGTGGGGGAAAATTTGCCCGCTTCCACCCGATCAGCCGTGAGCACACCGATGGTGCGCCCCCCCTGGGTCAGCGGCACCAGCAAAGTCGCGCCGATGGGCACCGGGCCGGGCACAAACCGGCCATCGGCACGCACATCCTCCAATACCAGCGGCATCCCGGTCTGGGCCACCGCGCCGACCAATCCCTCGCCCAAAGCGTATGAGTATGGACTGAGCAGCTCCAGCGCGTAGCCGGAAGCCGCCGAAGGGACGAACCGGCGGCTGTCTTTGTCCTGCAAAAAGACGGTCGCATAATCGTAGCGCAGCATCTTGGTCACCGACTGCGTGACCGTGCTCAGTACCAGCCGCAGATCCAGCTTGGTGGTGACGGAACGGCTCAGTTCGTTGAACAGGCTGACCGTATTCAGCTGGAGGCGCAGGTTTTCCACCAGATGGCTATTTTCAATCGCCAACGCCACCTGCGCAGCGAAGAGTTCCAGCACCTCCAGGGACATCGCGGTGGGAACGCGGCCGTCCCGTGGCGCATCCACCGACAGAATCCCGATGATCTCTTCCTGGATGGTCCGCAGCGGAACAACCAGGATGTCTAAGGGATGCCAGCGGCCAGGCTCACGGACCACATCGGAGGGCACGGGACTGAAGACATCCAGGCCGCGCCGCACCTGGTCATATTCGGCCGGCACATAATAGCAGCGGCCAATGCGGAATTGCTCCTGTAGCAGGGGCTTGATCCGGCTCCACGGTTGCCGGACTCGCTTCATCCGCTCCAGGTCCGCCAGGGGGATCCCCGCGCCGGCCACCCGCCGCAGGGCATCGCCCTCCAGCACGCTGACCAGGACCACTTCGTAGCCGGTGGCTTCCTGAATGGCATACGAGACGTCCAGCAACACGTCCTCCAGCGGCCGATCGGAGCGCATGGTATGGGTTACTTCCAGCAGCAGGGCCATCTGCTCAGCCCGCTGGCGCATCAATTCGCCGCGCGCTACCTGTTCTTCATATTGCCGTGAATTGCCAATGGCGAAAGCCGCCTGTCCTGCCAGACTGGTGACAAATTCTACCACCGCCGGATCAAACGCCTGGGGCCGGTGGCTTTGCAGGATCAGCACAGCCGCCAATTGCTCCTCGTAGAGCACCGGGGCGAACAGGAAAGTGCCGGCGTTCAGCCCGGCGGGACTGTCTGCCGTGCGTTCGGGCAGCTCGGAGAAATAAACCACTTCGCTCTGTTCCAGCAGATCCTGAAAGAAAGGATACGTCTCCGGGTGCGACAGCTGCTCCAGCAAGGCGGCCGCGGCTTCGTCGGTATAGCCCTGGGCCGCTTTCAGGACAAAGCGCCGCTCCCCCACTTTCAGCGCGGCCAGACCGGCCTCTGCCTGACTGAATTGCAGCGCTTCCTGCATGACTACCCGCATGAGATAATCAAGATTACGGGTCTTCTTGATCTCCAAGGTCACGTTCTGCAACGACTCCAGGGCCTTGACACGGCGGTGGAGAGCCGCATCCGTCTGCGTGTAGAGCCGGGCGTTTTCAATGGCCACCGCAGCTTCTTCGGCCAGAATGCGCAGCAGATCAACTTCGTCCTGGGTGAAGTGGTGCGGTTCCACAAACTGTACCGAGAGCAAGCCCACCGGTTTTTCACTGCGCCGGAGCGGCAGATCGGCAAAAGCCCGGAACCCCTCCGCGTTGGCCAGGGGGGCAATCGCAGCCACTTTCGCGTCGGCCGGCACATCTTCCGAGAGGACGATCTCGTTAGTCGCCACGGCGTGTGCCCGGCCCCCCGGTTCCACCGGGATATCGCGCGAGATTTCAAAATATCGTTGTGAGATCCCCTCACCGGCGGCCAGATTGAGCAGCTGCGTGGTCGGGTCCAGGACAAAAATCGCGGCCCGTTGGCAGTTTAACACACCGGTGACCGCCCGTGCGATACTTTCCAATACTGTCTGCAGCTCCAGTGAGCCACCGATCGCGGCCGCCACCGTCACCAGGGCTGACATCTGCTGCGCCCGGTGTTCCACTTGCTCCAGCAGGCGTGAGGTGCGCACCATGCCGGAGATCTGGGTGGCCACCATCGTCAACAGCCGGATATCGTCGGCGGAGAAGCGGTGTCCCCCCTCTGGGTTGGCTACCTGCAGGAACCCAATCCGTTCCCCCGTGGCCTCCAGGGGAACCAGCAGGGTTTGTTGGACCCCGGCGGCGACGGCCAGCGACGAAAGCCCCAGGGCCTCTACCTGGGGGTCGCTTTGCGCATCCTCAATCAAGAGGTAGGGGGCATGTTGGAAAATTTGATCCAGGGCGCCGCCAGGCATCACCGGGAACTGATAATGGTCCACCCACTCGGCGGGCAGTCCGTAGAACGGGGGCCAGGCAACCAGCAGACGGCGGTCCGCATTGTACAGCAGAATGCCGGCCATTTTGGTCTTGAGTAGCTCGGCCACCCGGGTCACAATTTCCTGGACCAGCGTGGTTGAATCGCCGGCATGGCTCATCGCCGTGGCCATGTCGCGCAACTGTTCCAACGTCTGCACCCGTTCCTGAGCCGCCAGGAACAAGCGGGCGTTCTCAATCGCCACCGCGGCCTGAGCCCCCAGGGCTTGCACCAACTCCAGATCATGTTCGGAGAAGCGCCCTTCAGTAAAGGCGGCTAACTCCAGGGTGCCGACCAGTTCACCGCGGGCCAACAGAGGAATGCCCAAAAAGGCCCGCATGTTGATACCGGGCAGGTCCAGCTTGGGCCGGGCCTCTTTGAATTCGCGAATGTCGGCAACCAGAATGGGTTGCTGGTGGCGCGCCAGCCAACCGCTCAACCCTTCGTCCAGGTGATACCCCCCTCCGGCCAGCTGTTGATAGCGCCGGGTGGTATCATCCTCGCGGGCGGCGGCTGAGCTGACCAGGAGCTCTTGCTCGGCGTCCCAGAGGGTGATTTCACCGAGGTCGTAGGGAACCAACGGTTTGAGCGCTTCCAGGACGGCGCGGAGGGTTTGGGGCAAATCCAGGCTTTCACCGACCAACCGGCTCATTTGCTGGAGCAGTTCCAGTTCCTGGAGCCGGCGGCGGGCGGCGGCTTCGGCCTGTTCATAACGGACACGCCCCAGCACGGCCTGGCGCGCCATGTCGGTCAGGGCGTGGGCCAGGGCCACCTCGGCGGGCAGGAAGCGGGAGCGCGAGCGCACCAGAGCCAGCGTCCCTTCCCACGGGGCGGCGCTGACCGGCAACACGAGGATGTGACGGAATCCCAATCCCCCCCAGGCGTTTTCACCGACGAAGACCTGCGGTTCGGCTGGGCCTGGCAGGGTGAGCAGGACCTGCCGGGTTGCCTCCGTCAGCTGCAGAGCTCCCGCGGTCTGGATCTCCGGTGTTGGTTGCTGCCAGATCCAAACGCCACCCTCAGCCGGCAAGATCCGCATCAGTTCTGATAGCAAGGCTTCCCACACGGCCGGGATGGTCGCAAAGCCAATCAGCTGCCCTTCAAATGCCCCCAGGCCCGCCGCGAGGCGTTCCTGACGGCGATGATCACTGATGAGATATCGCAAGGGCACGCCAGCAGCCAGGGCAAGGAAGAGGGCAAACAGGCCATGGGGCAATTGCGCCGGGTGCCAGAAGACCGCCGGGCCGGCGCTCAACGTGAGCAGCAAGATGGTGCCGACCAAGCCCCAAGTCCCCCACTGACTGGCCGCGAGCAGGACGGGGATCACCAGCACGTAAAAGCCCACGGGCGCTGCCAGGCCGGTATAAACCAACGCCAGTCCGGCCGCGCCGGTCAGGATGGCCAGCACCCCCGCAGGGCCTATCGTCCTTTGTTTGCCTTCCATAAATTCCGTTAACTCACCCTATTGAGCGGTAACCCAGCACTCCGCCGGGATTCAGGCTTTACGCGCTTTGCGGCGCACTTCGGCCGCTGCCTCGGTGATCTCCCGAATATCTGTAAAAGGTCCATCCGCTACGGTCAAGACACCGATCTGGAGGCTCATCAACGGCGCTCTCACCTCGTGCCCATCAGCGTCTTTCATCGCCAGGTAGCCCTGCTGCCGGGTGCGGAAGTCATAATGGGTACCAACGTTGGCGTTGAAGCGCTTGTCCATCTCCTGGCGGAGGGCCTGGGCCAGCTCGGAGCGGGTGATGACGATGAAATCGTCACCGCCGATGTGCCCCACAAAATCATCGGGCGTCCCCAATTCCTCTACTACACCGTTGAGCAGCATCCCGGTGAAGCGCAACACTTCCTCACCGGCCACGAAGCCGTAGACTTCGTTAAAGGCATCCAGGCCTTGGACCCCGATGTACAGAATGCCCCAATTATCCTTGCGCATCAGCTGGCGGAGTTGATCTTCTATCAACCGGCCGCTGGGCAATCCGGTATTGGGGCTGGTCAGGCTTTCCACCGTCGCCCGCTTGATGGTGTTGCGCACGCGCAGGCGCAGTTCTTCCACATCAAAGGGTTTGGTGATGTAGTCGTCGGCCCCTAGCTCCAGCCCGTGAATTTTGTCGCTGCGCTCATCTTTCTGGGTGAGAAAGATGATGGGGATGTGGCTGGTGCGCAGGTTTGTCCGCAGCCGGCGACAGACTTCGTAGCCGTCTATATCGGGCAACATAATGTCCAACACGATCACGTTGGGCATCTTCTGGCGGGTCAGCTCCAGAGCTTCCCCGCCCCGCGGAGCCACGTACACCTCGTATCCTTGAGATTTGAAGTACAATTGCAGCATGTTGGAGATGTCGAAATCATCTTCTACCACCAGGATGCGGCCCTCGCTCATTCCCTACCTCCTGTGCGGGCTCTGGCTTTGACTTGTTGAATTATACTCTCGTCTAATTTTCGCTCAAAGCTGCGCAAAGCGGCCAGCCGGAACCCGTGTTTTGCCGCTAATGCATCTATTTCCTGCACCTGTTCTATCCGCAGGTCTTTGCCAACCGTGTAATCTGCAAACCGACCTTCCAGGGTCAACGCCATCGTTTCGGCCATGCAGCCGTAAGTCAGCTCCGGCGGGAGGCCATAATCAAAACCGAACGCCACGTCGCCGGGCACGTGGACCAGACCCCCATCAAAGATTAAGACGTCGTCGCGAACTGCTGCCACCTGCGCGCTGACATCGCGGGGCCGTGAGACGTCGCAGACAATGGCCCCCGACCGCAGATGTTCCGGGCGGACCAGATTGCCGCCGGCGCTGGTGACTGTGAGCACCACCTCGGCGGTGCGAATGTCGCCGACCTCGGTGGAGAGGATTACCTCGGCGCACCCGGCTGCGCGCACGCTGCTCCCTACCTCCTCCAACCGTTCTACCCGCCGGCCCACCAACAACATCCGTCCGGCCTCGGGGGCCAGCAAGCGGGCGACCACACCCCCGATAGCGCCCGTCGCGCCCACAACGGCTACCGTGGACGCTCGCAGATCAACGGCCATCTGCCGGGCAGCCTCCCGGGTAGCGTGGACGGCCACGGCGGCCGTGTAGCTGTCGCCCGTAGTGACCGCAAGATCCAGCTCCCGGGCAATGGTCACGCCCCCGTCGCCTACCACTGATGTGTAAGCCCCTAACCCCAGGAGCTTGGCGCCCAATTGCTCGGCGAGCTGGCCCGCCGCGATGATTTTGCGATAGACCTCTGACGGCGGCAGGCTCAACATCCGTTGGGGCGTGTAGGGCACTGCCAGCAGCCAACCCTCAATCTCCTTGCCCGTGGCGGCTGAACGTACCCCCGTCACATGGGACAGCTCCACCGGCGGCCAGAAACGACAGACAAAGTTAATGATCTCTTCAGATAAAACTTTGCCCAGCAAGGGATATTTGCGGGCTACATCGCGTTTAGGATTAATAGGATGGATAATAAACGCAAACGCATCACTCACGTTCTTTCTTCGCGCTCCGGTTCATATCGTCTGGGATGCAGCTGCTCGCCGTCGGCCAGCTTCAGATGGTCGCTTTCCGCATAACTGACATTTTTGGAAATCACCCGCCGCTCGGGCGAGGCGAACAGGATCACGTCTGATTCAATGGTTCGGGCAGGGAAAATGACCATGCCGGAACCGATGCGGACATTGTGACCCACGGCCGATCCCAAAACAGTCATGCCGGTATCTTCCAAATGCCCTCCGGAAAAGGTGCGGATGGGCTTGGGGATCAGGTTGAAATCGGTGAAGGTGTTACCTGCCCCGATGAAGGTCCCGCGCCCCACGACGCACATTTGAAGGCAGGTATTCTGGGCCACCATACAATCATCCATCAGCACCGTCATAAACAGTGCGGCCCGAAAGGGGAGGAAAGTGCGTTTGCCAATCACGCTGAGCAGCAGCTGACATCCTTGTTGAATGTTACAATTGTCGCCGATGATGGAGTTGCCAATCACTGCCCCCGGTCCAATCGTGACGTTATTCCCAATGTAGGCCGGCCCTTGAATGATGGCGCTGGGATCAATACTACAACCCTTCCCCACATGCACCAGTTTGGAGGTAGTGAGGATCTGTTTACGTTCCAACATACCTTGCCAGAGGAGCTGGAGATTGGTCCAGAAATTCTGCTCGACGAGCTGCTCAAAACGGGCCCCGATGGAGAAGATACCAAATGTAACATTGGCGTGGAGAATATGGACCCAATGTTCAATGGAAAGGAAGGCCTTGGTGGGCAGCTGGTAGGTGAGATCGCCGTACACGTTGGACATGTGAGTGGGGACGTGGTAAAAGCCGGCTTCCCGTGGTTCGGTGTGCATCACCAGCGTGCGTGTGGTCGGCTCTATCCCGTAAGGATAGTACCACAGGTCGGCTACGTAATAGTTGCCCTGGCGGCGGATTCCCCGTTGCAGATAGAGAGCATGGCTGGTGAGCGCCGGATCGTCTTGCTCAAAGGCCACCTGGCAGGCTTTGCCCAATTCCTGTGCCCGCCGAATAAATTCGCTGATGAAGGGCTCATCAAAATAGAGATTATCCCGGTAGACCAGGGTTTCCTTTTTCTCAGAGGGGATTTCTTTGAAGGAATTAACTTCTCGTTCTTCGGTTGTATAAGGAGCCAGCAAGTCGCGGTGATAGAGCCACAGGGGCTTGTTCAACACGTTGAGCTCGCGCGCCCGTTCGTTAAAAGGCGTGATGAGTCGTGGATCCTTCAGGATGATTTTGCGCATCCTTCTTTCCCTCTATCCTGTCAGTCCAGAGCCTGACGGCTGATGATAATGGTGCAGGTGGGGTCGCCGGTTGCCATACAGGTCACTTCCTCTACCTCAAAATGCTTGCCCCCGCTGACCCAGTAGAGCGACTCTTCCAGCAACCCCACCACCAAGGAGCAAGCTGGCTGCTGGGTGTGTCGCCCCTGACAAAATCCACAGCGGTCTATCACCCAAAAATAACTGGCTTTGTCTTCTCCCAAGGTCACATGCTGGTCAGAATAGCGATTGAAAACTTCCGCCAGTACCTCAAACCCGATTCGCACTTTCAAAGAGAAGGGCAGAAAACGAAAGGCAAAATCGGCGACCCCCAACAGCCCGCCAAAATCTTGAATGCCATACTTGAAACAGGCTCGCCCGGCGCGCAGGGCCAGCCCTCGTCCGGCCCGTGGTCCGTACATTTCATCCAACGCGGCCAGCAGGCCGGCCATTTCCTCAAAGCTAAGCCCATTTTCAAAGTCCGGCGGCGGGAAGTTCCCGATGAGGTGCGGCAACCGCGCCAGGTTCAGGATAGCGGCCATCCCGTTTCGCCCGACAGTTTCCTCCGTCGCCAGGAGAACGATGCGCGCCATCTTATTGGGGAAGTAGTAGGGGCGCGTGCCCTCTCCTGGCTCTCCACTCACCTCGGCTCCAAAAATGCCCGGATGGATTTATTGAAGCGGTCAGCTTCGTCCAGCATGGGGAAGTGGGCTGAGGCCTCAAAATAGTGGACGATCGCTTGTTCCACCCCTTCCCGAAGAACTTCACCCTGTTTAGGGTCCACGATGTTATCTTTTTGGCCGTAGATCCCCATGGCCGGGATGCGCAGTTCATGCAACCGGGGACGCAAATCGGTAAAACGTAAATCCCGGATGCTGGTAGAAAAAGATTCCATCGTCGAGCTGGACAGGTCCTTCTCAAACATACTGTACCAGGTACGCCAGTCCCGCGCATAAAGCGGCGAGAAGAGCTTGACTCCTAACGCAAAAAGCCGTGGGAAGGTGTACAACAACCAGGCGATGTTCCGGTTCCCCGCCATCTTTAGCAGGATATCCAGCCCGGATCCCACTACCGGGGATCCTACAATCGCCACCTTGGAGACCCGATTGGGATGGGCCAATGCCAGGCTGAGCGACACTGTGCCGCCCATGGAGTGCCCCATGACCGGCATACGATCCAGCCCCATCCGGTCCATAAACTGGTCCACCATTTCCACGTATTCCACAATAGTGAACGATCCCTGCTTGGCCGATTCTCCAAATCCCCAGAAGTCCAAGGCATAAGTTTTATACTTGTCTCCCAGGAATTCCATGGTCGGCAGCCAGTAACTCCAAGAGCCCAGCCAGCAATGCAATAAAATCACCGGCTTGCCGCGGCCAAAAGTCTCGTAATGGACGATTCCGCGATCGGTAACGATAGAGCTCATGTTGCCATCATTTCAGCCCCCTCTGGTTCTATCATACCATACTCTTTTGCTTTCCGGGGAAAGGGGCTGTTTCAATTTAGTTAAAATAAAGTTACTCCTCGGCCTTGTCCATCGTTTCCAATACTGAGTAAAGTAACTGCAACAAAACTTCTTTGACCGTGCTGCGCTCGGTCCCTACGCAGGGCACCACTTTCACGTCTGATTCTACCCGGAGGACGATGCGCAGATCCTCCGGCGACCAGGCGTCGGGCGCATCCTGTTTATTGGCGGCCACAATGTAGGGCACCGGCGAATAGCTGCGGAAAGTGTCCAGGATACGCCGCGCCTCGCGGAACGTTTCGGGGCGTGTGCTGTCTACCAGGACGATAAATCCCAACATGCCCTCGGATAAGACCTCCCACATGAATTCAAACCGGCGTTGCCCTGGCGTGCCGAACAGGTAGAGCACCAGCTCGTCATCTATAGTGATGCGTCCAAAGTCCATCGCCACCGTGGTTTGATCCTTAATGCGCTCATGATCACGGGTGATTTTGCGCTCGGTAGCGACCACATCAATCTCGCTGATGCTTTGGATGAAGGAGGTTTTGCCCGAAGAAAACGGCCCTGTGACGACAATTTTAACTGCCTGCATGGTCATAACTCCCGCTACGCTCAATCAATCTTGGAAATGCGGTCAATCAATTTCTGGACCAACCCGCGTTTCACAGCCGGGCGCCGCATCTGCATGGCCGGAGCGGCGGCCTCTTCGCCCGCGGCCCGGCGTTGCGGCTCGGTGGGCGATGGCATCGCGGGCCGCTCTGGGCGTACGATCTCCACCAGTCCGGCCTGCAGCAGGCTGTAGACAATCTTGCGGATTTGGAAGTCGCTCATACTGTTGTATTGGGCGATTTGGCGGATGGTGTTGCGGGGATTGATGAAAGAGATAACTCGCCATTCCTCCACACTGAGATTGATGTTCCGTAGCGGCGTCGTGGGGCGGTCGGCAAATTTAAGCGCGATGTCCAGATCGGGGAGCTCTTCCTGGAGCCGTTCCCACTCTTTCAAGCGGCGGCTCCCCTCCATGATGACATTCTCCAAAGCGATAGAGGTGGTCATTTTGCCCTGGACGGGCAGTTCCGACGGTTCAAAGCGGAAAGTCCCCTCATTCCAGGCAAAGATCCGATAAACCAGGTTCAGGACATGTTGGTTGACGCTTTTGGCGACATCCTGTTGCTGGATATGCCCGGCGTTGATGAGCATCATGGCCACATCGCGGTCGGCTCTGCCGGCCGTGTGGGATATGATTGCCCGCGCCTGTTCCGCGGTTAACTTCCCGGTCCGTTGGAGCATTTGCGGGAGGGATTCTTCCTCGCCCTCCATGGCAGCATAAATGAGCTTGCCCTCGCGAAAGCAAAGATAAGCCCGACCTTGCGGGTTCTCCAGGTAGAGAGTACCAGTTTTATGTGCCAGGTTGATTAGATTCAGCAATTGGGTGATGCCAAAGTCCCTCAAATTCCCTTTTAGCGCCATTGCCAACCGTCCTTCTCTGAGCTTAGAATGAGGAAATCCTCTAAGGTATTTAGTACCTGCACTAAATGTTTCTATAACCAAAAATTTATTATAAGAACCCTATATCGCAATTTGTCATCCAAAACGATTGGGGGGATTGTTTATTCTACAATGTATGGTTCAATTATAACCGACTTATGGCTTTGGGCAAATAATTAGCCGGGCAAGGGCCATGCCGGTTGCAAATCTGCAGGCGGCTGCAACCTGGATGTGGTTTGCCTTTAAAGTGCTTGTTGTTTGAGGGCCTCTGCCTGTGCCTGCAGCTCATGTGCTCCCTGGAGTGCCGCCTCACCCGCCGTCCCCAACATTTGAGCCAGCTCGGCCAACCGGCTCTCGTCCGTCAATCGCTCCACCTGAGTGGTGGTCCGTCCCTCCGCCACGCTTTTCTGGACGCGGAAGTGGGCATCGCCGAAACTGGCCAGCTGCGGAAGATGGGTGATGCAAAGCACCTGGTGCTGCAGCTCCGCGCTGCCGTTCCCGGCGGTGAGTTGCCAGAGCTTGGCCCCCACGACCGCGCCCACACGCCCGCCGATTCCCTGGTCAATCTCATCAAAAATCAACGTGGGGGTGCGGTCGGCGCGGGAAAGCACGGTTTTGAGGGCCAGCATCAGCCGGGCGGTCTCGCCGCCGGAGGCAACCTTGACCAACGATTTGAGGCCCTCACCTACGTTCGCCGCCAGCAGAAATTCCACCTGATCTATGCCGGTCACGTCAAACGCGGTCTGAGCGGTGCTGCTGGTTGATTGAGGCTCTTCGCCGGTGCTGGTGACCCACAGTTCGGTCGGCAGGGGTTGGGAAAGCGGCAGGCCCTCGGCCGCCGGTTCCCACCGGAAGGCGACACTGAAGCGGGCTCCTTCCATGCGCAGATCGCGCAATTCGGCTTCCACCCCTTGATCCAATTGGCGCGCGGCGGCCCGGCGTTGGCGGGAGAGTGCTTCCGCCAACTGCGCCAGGTCCGTCAGCAGGATTGCCTCCCGAGCTTCCAACTCGGCGATTCGCTCGTCGCTGTGTTCCAGCGTGGCCAGCTCGGCGGCGGCCTTCTCGGCATAAGCGATGATTTGTGCGGCCTGGCCACCGTATTTTCGTTCCAACCGGTGGAACAGCGCCAACCGGTCTTCCACCTGAGCCAGGCGGCGCGGGTTGAATTCCACCCGGCCCAAATACTCCCGCAGGGCGCGGGCCAGGTCTTCTACTTGGTAGCCGACTTCCTCCAGCTGCTGGGCCTGGGGGGCCAGGCTGGGATCCAGCCGGGTCAGGCCGTGCAGCTCGCGCTGGGCCTGGCCTAACAGGTCCAGTACGGGCGGGCGCCGCTCAGCCCCTTCTTCCAATAAGACGAGCAGGGTGCGGATGGAATCGGAGAGCTGCTCTGCATTGGCCAGGCGCCCGCGCTCCTCTTCCAGCGCCTCCTTCTCACCGGGGCGCAGCGCCGCTGTGTTGATTTCTTCCACCTGGAAACGGAGCAGGTCCAGCCGCTGCATCCGCTCTTGCTCGCTGCGGCGCAGCTCCGCCAGCTCCCGGCGCACGGCTTGCAGCTGGCGGGCCAGCTCGGCCACTTGCGCCCGCAGGGACTCCAGGCTGGCGTAACGGTCCAGCAGGTTGAGATGTTCCCGCACCCGCAACAGGCTGAGATGCTCGCTCTGCCCGTGGATGTCTACCAACCCCTCGGCCACCTCGCGCAACGTTGCCAGCGAAACGACCGTACCGTTGACCCGGGCGACCGTGCGGCCATTACTTCGTATCTCCCGGCTCAGCCAGAGCGTATCGGGCACTTCCCCTTCCAGGTCCTCCCGCTCCAGGAGCGACGCCAGAAGGTGCTGTTGAGCTGGCGTAAGGTTGAACATCCCCTCTACCAGAGCCCGCGTAGCGCCATTCCTGATCATGGTGGTGTCGGCGCGTCCCCCCAGCAGCACGACCACGGCATCAATCAGGATGGATTTGCCGGCCCCGGTTTCACCGGTCAGGATGTTGAAACCCGGCTCCAACGTCAGGTGTAACTCATCAATGATGGCAAAGTCTCGGATATGCAGTTCACGCAACATGGATTCTTACCTATCAAAATGATGACTCAGAGTGTCCTGCGCTCAAAATACAGCTCATTGCCGGGCCTAAAGATGGTGGGCCCCTTTCGGCACCGCGATATTTCTATACACTGGATGGGCAAAGGATACATCCTTTGTTGGATAAAGCAAGTCGGGAGCTCCTGCCAGCTCTCTGATAGCTTTTGAGAGGAATGCTATGTTATCATCATGACACTGATTGGCACAATCAAGGAGCACAAGGGATGCCTGAGTATCGTTCGTCACGCCTGCCAGGGTTCTACGAGCTTAACCCGGAAGAGCGACTGGAAAGCCTGGTCAACCAGGTTGATCTCAGTGATGAAGAGCGGCAAGTGCTGGCCGGGGCGCTGGGTCTGTCGCTGGAACGGGCCGACGCCATGATTGAGAACCTGGTAGGGCTGCACACGCTGCCGCTGGGTATTGCGACCAACTTCGTTGTCAATGGGCGTGAGGTGTTGATTCCCATGGTGATAGAGGAGCCGTCGGTGGTGGCCGGGGCCTCCCTGGCGGCCAAGCTGGCTCGCGCGGGGGGCGGTTTTGTCGCTGTGGCTGACGCTCCGGTAATGATCGGCCAGATTCAGGTAGTGGATCTGGTGGATCCCTGGCGGGCACGGGTGGATCTGCTGGCCCGCCGCGAGGAACTGCTGACGCTCGCCAACCAGGTAGATCCGCTGCTGATCAGTCTGGGGGGCGGAGCGCGCGATCTGGAGGTCCGCGTGTTGGACCAGACCACCACCGGGCCAATGTTGATCGTGCATCTGCTGTACGACGTGCGCGATGCGATGGGCGCTAACGCCATCAACACTGCCTGTGAGCGCCTGGCGCCGGCGGTGGAGGCCATCACCGGGGGGACGGTTCTGCTGCGCATCCTGAGCAACTTAGCCGATCACCGCTTGGCCCGCGCCCGCGTCGTCATTCCTGAAGAGGCATTGACGTTCAAGAACTTTGCCGGAGCAGCGGTCGCGCACGGGATTGAACATGCCTGGGCTTTTGCGGCCGCCGATCCCTACCGGGCGACGACGCATAACAAGGGGATCATGAACGGTGTGGATGCGGTGGTCATCGCCACCGGCAACGACTGGCGGGCGGTGGAGGCCGGGGCCCACGCTTACGCCGCTCGCAGCGGTCGCTACACCAGCTTGAGCACCTGGCGGCGGGATGGGCAGGGCAGTCTGGTAGGGACGTTGGAGTTGCCGCTGGCGGTAGGGATTATCGGCGGGGCCACGCGGGCTCATCCTACGGCGCGCGTCGCGCTCAAGATTCTGGGCATCCAGACCGCCCGTGAGCTGGCCGAGGTCATCGTCAGCGTGGGGCTGGCACAGAATTTCGCCGCGCTCCGTGCTCTGGCTACCGAGGGCATCCAGCGGGGTCATATGGCACTCCATGCGCGCAAGGAAAAGGCGGCAGCAGAACAGGAAAGTCAGCCCTGAGGTCCCACTTGCCAACGGCTGGGGAGCAACCAACCTGGCTGTTGACTCATTGATTATCTTCCCGAGGAGGCATGATCTGTGGCACCTAACCGAGTGATGAAACCCGCACGACCGGTGGGCATTGTTGGTTACGGCTCTTATGTGCCGATGTACCGTTTGCCCGATACCGAAGTGGCCAGGGTCTGGCGGGGCCGGGGGAAAGGCCCGATCAAGGAAAAGGCCGTGGCTGGGTTGGATGAAGATACCACGACAATGTCCATTGAGGCGGCGCGTAACGCGCTGGCCCGGGCCGGGATTGACCCACAGTTGCTGCGGGCGATCTGGGTGGGCAGCGAATCGCCCCCCTATGCGGTGAAACCCTCTTCCACCATCGTTGCTGAAGCCATCGGCGCCACCCCTTACCTGCTGGCCGCCGACTTTGAGTTTGCTTGCAAGGCCGGCACCGAAGCCCTGCAGGCCGCCATGGGGTTAGTCGGTTCCGGGATGGCCGACTATGCGATGGCGGTGGGCGCCGATACGGCGCAGGGCCGGCCGGCGGATGAGCTGGAGTACACCGCGGCCAGTGGCGGCACGGCTTTCATCGTCGGTCCGGCGGAGGAGTCACTGGCCCGTTGCCTGGGATCGCTCTCCTACGTGACCGACACCCCTGACTTCTGGCGGCGCGAATACCAGCGCTATCCCAGCCACGGCGGGCGCTTCACCGGCGAGCCGGCCTACTTTCACCATATCCAATCAGCGGCGCAGGCCATCATGAGCGAGATGGGATTCCAGCCGGCCGACTTCGCTTATGCGATTTTCCACCAACCCAACGTGAAATTCCCGGAGCGGGTGGCCGAACGGCTGGGCTTCACACCGGAGCAGATCGCGCCGGGCCTGCTCAGCGATGTCATCGGCAACACCTACGCCGGAGCCGCTATCACCGGCTTCTCGGCCACGCTGGACGTCGCCCAAACCGGTGATCGCATCCTGGTGGTTAGCTTTGGTTCCGGCGCGGGCTCAGATGCGTTTGTGTGGGAGACCATGCCGGCGTTGGTGGAGCGGCGCGAGAAAGCACCCAAAGTGAGCGATTACATCCAGCGGCGGGTGGAGGTGGATTATGCACTCTACACCCGTTACCGCCATAAGTTGTTGCTGGGATGAGGTGATTGGTGAGAAGGGGCCTGGTTTTCCCTGCTCACTATACCCTAATCACTGATCACACTGGAGGAAAAATCTATGCGTGACGTAGCCATCATTGGCATCGGGCAGACACCTGTGGGGGAACATTGGGACCGCGATTTGCGCTCCCTCGGCTTTGAGGCTGGTTTCAATGCGCTGAGCGACGCCAACGTGGAGCGGGTGGATGCCGTCTACGTTGGCAACATGATGTCCGGCGAGATCGCGGGCCAGGAGCATCTCGGCACGTTGTTGGCCGATTTCCTGGGCCTGACCGGCGTGGAGGCGATGAAGATTGAGGCGGCCTGCGCTTCCGGGTCGGCCGCGCTGCGGGTCGGCATGATGGCTGTGGCCAGCGGGATGATAGACCTGGCACTGGTGATCGGCGTGGAGAAGATGACCGACACCTCGGGGCGGGAAACTACGGCGGCGCTGGCGCTGGCTGCCGATGACGATTACGAAATCAGCCAGGGGGTTTCATTTGTTTCACTGAACGGGTTGCTCATGCGGCGATACATGTATGAATACGGCTGGAAGCGCGATGACTTTGCCAACTTTGCAATCACGGCGCACCAAAACGCCATGAACAACCCTAACGCGATCTTCCACCACGCGATCACAGCGGAGGAATATATGCGCGCAGGCATGATTGCGACGCCCATCTGCCTGCTGGATGCAGCGCCCATTTGTGACGGGGCCGCTGCTGTGGTGTTAGCGCCGGCTGAGTACGCGCGGACGCTCAGTCCCGCGCCGGTGCTGGTCAAAGGCTCGGCGGTGGCGACCAGCACGATGGCGATGCACGACCGGCCGGATCCGCTCTGGCTGGATGCGGCGGCGCTTTCCAGCAAGCGGGCCTACGAGATGGCAAAGATCAAGCCGCAGGACCTGGATTTCTTTGAATTGCATGACGCTTTCGTCATCATGTCGGCCTTGAGCCTGGAGACCGCTGGTTTTGCCGAACGGGGACAGGGTGTTCGCCTGGCCCTGGAAAACGAGATCTCGCGGCAAGGGCGGATCCCCATTGCGACTATGGGCGGGTTGAAGGCGCGGGGCCATCCCGTCGGTGCGACGGGGATGTACCAGGTGGTGGAGGCCGTGTTGCAGTTGCGGGGCCTGGCCGGGCCGAATCAGATCCCGAATGCCCGCCTGGGCATGACGCAGAACATTGGTGGCAGTGGCGCGACGATTGTCACGCATATTCTGGAGCGGATGGGGTAGCGGGAACATTGGTGATCCGACTACCGGCACTCAGTGATTAGTTGAGTGTACTACTTGCTGAGCTCTGATTTGCTTATTACTAATTTCAAGGAGATAAAATTATGGAAGCCAAAGTTGCACACGATTGGCGGCTGCGCGGGCAGCGGTATCGGTTGGAAGGGGAAATTTGCCATCATTGCAAGGCTAAAATTTTCCCCCCGCGGGATATCTGCCCGTCATGCGGGAAGCCGGCCAAGGAATCTTACACCTTCAGCGGCAAAGGCGAGGTCTATTCGTTTAGCACCATCTACAATGCGCCCGAAGGATTTGAGGAATACACGCCCTACACCGTGGCCTTGATCCGGCTGGAGGAAGGCCCCATCATCACCGCCCAGCTGACCGACGTGCGGCCCGACGACGTGAAGATTGGGATGCCGGTGGAAATGGTCACCCGGCGGCTGCGGACCCACGGTGAAGAGGGCACCATCGCCTACGGCTACAAGTTCCGACCGGTGGGCCTGGGACGAGCAGTTTAGCACGGCGTAGAGCCAACGTATCCTGATTGATTGAGAATTACAGGACGCGGGCTGGCGCGGATCAATGGAAGTCTCCGCCAGCCCCGGCGTCCGGTCTGGACTTTCTGGCGAACGGTGCAAAGTCGCCCCTCGGATGAGGGGCGACTGGTTTGTGCCCCGACCTATTGCTTCAGATCCGCAGCTGAAAAGCTGTCGGGCAGTAAGGCGGCCAGCGTGGTGGCGCGGTAATGGCCGTCAGGCCAGGCGATGAAGACCGGGGTCTGCGGATCGGCGAATTCACGGAGCGTCTGGCGGCAGGATCCACACGGTGTCCCGCCGTTACCAGTAGCAACTGCCAGGGCCACAATTTGGTGTGCCCCTTCGGATACGGCTTTGGTGATGGCCACCCGCTCCGCACAGGTGCAAAGAGGGTAGAGCGCATTTTCCACATTGCACCCGGTGAACACACGTCCATCCGCAGTCAGGACGGCTGCCCCGACTGTGTAGTTGGAATAGGGCGCATAGGCAAAGCGGCGGGCTTCCACAGCCCGCGCAACGAGAGAGAGAGCATTGATTTCAGGCTGGCTCATGTTTCTTGCTCCTTGGTGGCAGCCTTGAGGGCTTTGACTCTGCGGATCCGCCGGTTGGCGGTCTCCACGACTTCAAACGTCACCGGGCCAAACCGGAGTGCCTCGCCTGGGCTGGGGATGTGTCCCAGCTGGTTGTAAACGAAGCCCCCTAAAGAATCGGCTTCTTCCAGCGGCAGAGGAATTTCCAGCAGCTCCTGCACGTCATCTAAGGGAATGCGGCCATCAAAAAGATAAGCGCCGTCCCCCTGATCAACCACTTGCGGTTCGTCCCGGTCATATTCATCTTGAATCTCACCCACGATTTCTTCCATGATGTCTTCTAAGGTTACCAGACCGGCTACACCCCCATATTCATCTATCACGATTGCCTGCTGGATTTTGTTGTGTTGCATCTCGCGCAGGAGATCGTCTAATCGTTTGGCCTCCGGCACAAAATAGGCCGGACGCAAAATCTGCCGCAATGGCGGCACCTCCCCGGCGGTATTCCAATATTGCAAGAGATCTTTGACATACAGGATGCCCACTACGTTGTCAACCGTTTCCTCGTAAGTGGGGATGCGGGAATGACCGCTGTCCACGATCAGGTGCAGGGCCTCCCGGAGCGGAGTGTTCACATCCAGCGCCACCACGTCAATTCGTGGCACCATGATTTCGCGGGTGAGAGTATCTCCTAACCGGAAGATGGAATAGATCATCGCCCGCTCTTCTTCTTCAATGGCACCGACCTGTTCCCCGGCAGTAACCAGGGTTTTGATCTGCTCTTCGGTGACGAGGGAGCCACGTTGGAGTGGTTTACCGCCCAGCCAGCGGGAAAAGGTGTTGCCGAGGGCCAGGGCCGAGCGGGAAAAAGGTCGGCTTAACCGGTGGATACCCTGCGCCAATCGGACCAACCCGGCGATCCCATGCGGCGCTAAGGTGTGGCTCAGGGCTTCAGGCCCCAACAGTCCCAGTCCCAGATCAAGCCACAGCAGGACGAGGAAAAAAGCCGCCCCGGTCACGGGAAACAGCCAGGCCGGCGCTTGAGGAAAACGGGCGTGCTCTTGCGCTACCAGATAAGGGATGCCGACCCCCACCCCTACCAGAAAATAGCTCGCCATGAGTCCCAGTAACGCCAGATCCACCGAGGCGCTGAGCGCGGTGATGGCTGGCTGGGGGGGCGGTGGCGGCTCCTGCTGCTCTTCCCATTGAGCACGCATCACTACAGCGCGCACTGCTGCCAGGAGACCCTGGCCCAGCAGCAGGGGGAACAGTAGCCAGATCGCGTGACCGTCCATGTTTACGTTATGGTAGGATCGCTCTGCTCGTCGGGAGGTGGAGGCGGCTCTTCCAGCGTCCGCCGGACGCGCGCGGGGACGCCCATGACCAGCGTGTGCGGCGGGACGTCATGCGTCACCACAGCGCCGGCCGCCGTTTTAGCGCCAACGCCCACGTGCACCGGCGCGACCAGCATGGTATCGGAGCCGATGAAGACGCCTTCTTCAATGACCGTGCGGTGTTTGCGGACACCGTCGTAGTTGCAGGTAATCGTCCCGGCACCGATGTTGACGTCGGGGCCCACTTCAGCATCGCCCAGGTAACTGAAATGTCCCATTTTGGAGCCAGGCCCCAGGGTGCTGTTTTTCATCTCCCCAAAGTTGCCCACATGGGCACCCCGGCCCAGATGGGCGCCCTTGCGCAAATGGCTGAAGGGGCCGATGTTGCTGTCGTCTTCCATGACGGCTTGTTCCAGCACCGAAGCCAGTACCCGGCAACGGTTGCCGATGACGCAGGCATCTACGATGGCGTTGGGACCGATCTGGCACTGTTCGCCGATCGTGGTCCGACCCCGCAAATGCGTGTTGGGGTAGATGACTGTATCGGTGCCGATCGTCACTTCCGGGCCGATGTAGGTGGTCGCCGGATCCAGCAGAGTGACTCCGGCCAGCATCCACTGTTCGTTGATCCGTTGGCGTAGAACGGCTTCGGCGACGGCTAAATCTACCCGGGTATTGATCCCCAGCCCTTCGGTCGCATCAGGGACGCAGTAGGTGGCGATTTCACGCCCGGTCGCGGCTGCCAGGGCGACCAGATCGGTCAGGTAGTACTCTCCTTTGCGGGGGCTGGGTTGGATCTGCGGCAAGGCGGCCCAGAGGAAATCGGCGGCGAAGGTATAGATACCGGTGTTCAATTCCCGGATGGCCTGGATCTCGGGAGAGGCTTCTATGTCTTCTACGATGGCTTGCACGTGTCCCGCCGCGTCACGGACAATTCTCCCGAAGCCACAGGGATTATCCCGCTGCACGGTGAGGATGGTCAGCGTTGCATCCGCTGCGCGCTGGCGTTGGAGCAGCGTTCGCAGCGTGGCCTCTCGCAGCAACGGCATATCCCCGTAGAGAACCAGGAGCTGTTCCGCCTGGCCCTGGAGCAACGGCGCAGTCTGCAGCATGGCATGACCGGTCCCTAACCTTTCTTGTTGCACGACCAGGCGGGCCCGGTCACCGGCCCAGGCCCGGACCTCCGCCTCGGTTTCGGGGCCTACCACCACCACTGGCGGCTCTGACGCCAGCGCCTCGGCCAGGGTCAGAGTGTAGTGCAACATAGGCCGTTCCCCCAGAGGATGCAGTATTTTGGGAACGACCGACTTAAATCGGGTGCTTTTGCCGGCTGCCAGGACTACCACCGCCAGGTTCATGGGTGTTTCCTTAAATTGAAATCGTTATATTCCTATTGGGCTGAGACAAAACAGGCCCGGCGTTCCCAGCACTTGGCCGGTGACTCCAGGCCCGATCAACGATGGCGCACGCTTGGCTAAATCACTCATAGATGGTTCATCTAAGTCAATTCTGATTATAGCATAGGCAGAAGCAAGCGCAACTTATCCAGGTTGCTCCTCTTAGGGAACGTGGTATCATTTGGCTTACGGTTTGAACGGCAAGGGCAAATCTTGCCGGGGCCATCATAGCTGACTGCCCTGAAAAACTCATCGCCGAGTGCGCAGAGGGCGCAAAGTTTGCCAAGCATTCTTGGCGTATTGGGCGATCTCGGCGGTAAAATCGCTTTGGGGGTCGGGTCAGTAGCCGAATCATTAGTGATGGAGCCAATGTGTCGGGAATGAAGCCCGTAGTGCGGTTTGATCAAGTATCCAAGCGGTTCATTTTACACCAGAACCGCCCTCGTTCTTTTCAGGAAATGGCCCTTAATCTGTTTCGTCGCCGCTCGGCTGACCGTGATGCGGAAGTGTTTTGGGCGCTACAGGGGGTCAGCTTTGAAATCGCGCCGGGAGAGACCCTGGGGTTGGTGGGTCCGAACGGGGCCGGTAAGAGCACGGCACTCAAGCTGATCGCCGGTGTACTGGAACCTACTGCCGGTCGGGTTGAGGTACAAGGCCGGATTGGCGCGCTGCTGGAACTGGGAACCGGGTTCCACCCTGACCTGACCGGCCGTGAAAACATCTACCTTAACGGCTCCATTTTGGGCTTGAGCCGGGCCACCATCCGCCGCAAGCTGGATGAGATCATCGCTTTTGCGGAGTTGGAACGGTTCATTGATGTGCCGGTCAAGCATTATTCCTCTGGGATGTACATGCGATTGGGCTTTGCGGTGGCCGTGCATGTGGATCCTGAAATCCTGTTGGTGGATGAGGTATTGGCGGTAGGGGATGCAACCTTCCAGCGCAAGTGTCTGGAGCGGATTAACTGGATGCACAGCCAGGGCGTCACCATCTTTTTTGTTTCACATAACGCGGAAACCGTGGGGGCAATTTGTTCGCGGGCGTTGTGGTTGGATCGTGGAGGTGTGATTGCTGATGGGACTGCCGATGCGGTCGTAGCACGCTATATGGATTATACCTGGACTGCTGAAAAAGGATTTCTCAAGGCAGCCACCAGCGAACGGCAGTGGGGTAACGGTCCGGTACGGATTACAACGGTGCGATTGCTGGATGGCAACGGGCAGGAGTGCCAGCAATTCCAGGCCGGCCAATCTTTTACCATTGAAATACATTACGAAACCTCAGAACGCGTTGAGTGGCCGGTTTTTGGTTTGGCGCTGCATCGGAGTGATGGTTTACATATTACTGGACCGAACACTAAGTTTGCCCACTACGACATCCCATGTATTGAAGGATCGGGAGTTATCCGCTATACGTTATCAAAGTTGCCTTTGCTAAATGGGATTTATTATGTTTCAGTCGCAGTGCACAACCGGGAAGATACCCAGATGTATGATTATCGAGACCGCTTGTATCCTTTCCGAGTTTTGCCCGGCGAAGGGGAACGGTACGGGATTGTTGCTTTGGAGGGGAATTGGTGGTGGGACGGCCAAAGCACATCCTGATTATTAGCCATGATGTCGTGGGCACTCAAATGGCTGGCCCGGGAATCCGCTATTTCCATCTGGCCCGTGTGCTGAGCAATGAATTTCCAGTAATTTTAGCTATCCCCCTTGGTTCTACGCTGATATCGGGGGACAGTTTCTCGGTTCTATCATATAGTTCAGGGATAGACGCTGCGTTGGAAATGGCCATCATGACGGCCGAGGTAGTCTTTGTGCCAGCCGTGGCGGTGGCAAGTTTTCCCTCTCTTTTGAGAACCTCAGCAGCTGTGGTAGTGGATGGTTATGACCCCTATGTGGCAGAAACTCTTGCCTTGGGGGGCCAGGTCACAGAGCTGCAGTCCTCCTTAACTCAAGCCTACCTGATGGGCGATTTTTTTGTTTGTGCCAGCGAACGGCAACGAGATTGGTGGCTGGGTCTGTTGGAAGCTCATGGGCGGATCAATGCTGCTACATTCGGTGAGGATGCCACGCTGCGGAAGCTGATAGCGGTTGTGCCTTTCGGGTTGCCAGAAGAGCCGCCTTATTTTGTTCAACCTGTGATCAAAGGGGTCTGGCCTGGTATTGAGGTTGATAACAAAATTATTTTGTGGGGCGGGGGACTGTGGCCCTGGTTGGATCCACTGACAGCGATTCGGGCAGTATCTCAGATTGTGTCGGTACGCAAAGAAGTGCGCCTGGTCTTCCCGGGGACCCGCCACCCCAATCCGGGGGTGGCCCTGAAACCTACTTTACTTCAAGCGGCTTTTGGCCTGGCGCAAGAATTGGGGTTGTTGGACTCCTTTGTGTTTTTTGGCGATTGGATTCCTTATGCCGATTGGCCAGCGGTTTTACTGGAGAGCGATCTGGCGTTGACCTTACATACGGACATGCTGGAAGCCCGCCTGGCATTTCGCAGCCGGGTATTGGATTACATTTGGGCCGGGTTGCCGATCATTGCCACTCGAGGTGATGCTACCAGTGAACTGATTGCGGCTTATAACCTGGGCGTGCTGGTGGAGGTTGGCGACGTTGCCAGGGTGGCAGAAGCCTTGCTCTATTTATTGGACGTAGATCGTAGCGCCTGGGCTGCCGGCTTTGAACGGGCGCGCCGTGATCTAAATTGGCAGTATGCCGCGCAACCATTGATTGAATTTTGTCGGATGCCCCGTCGCGCTCCCGACAAGGCATGTGGAGCAACGGTAGGGAATCCTTTCTACATCGCGGAACGAGATCGTCTGTTGGCGGAGAAAGAACACTGGCAAGACCTGGCGCAGCGTTATGAACGAGGTAAATTAATGCGTTTGCTGCGTCATATGCAGCGATTCAAGCACTCGTTGCGCAAGGAGGTGAAATGAAGGCTTCCATTGTTATACCTGTTTGGAATGGCCGCCAATATTTGCCGGCCTGCTTGGAAGCGCTTCTGTTGCAGGAAGGGGCCGCGTTTGAAATTATTGCAGTAGATAACGCTTCCAGCGATGGCTCTGACACGCTGTTGGCTGAGCAGTATCCACAAGTGCAGTTAATTCGCAACCGCCGCAATTTGGGATTTGCTGGCGGTTGCAACGTCGGCTTGCGAGTGGCACAGGGTGACATTTTAATTTTACTGAATCAGGACACTGTGGTGCTGCCGGGGTGGTTGCTGGCTTTAACCGAAGCATTCACAGACACCCGGGTGGGCATCGTGGGCGTCAAAATCCTGGAACCAGACGGGCGCACCCTTTCCCATGTGGGCGGCTATTTAGAATGGCCGGCCGTCTTGGGCCGTCACATTGGCGCCGGGGAAGTGGATCACGGACAATATGATGTGAAACGGGAAGTTGAGTATGTAACCGGCGCGTCGTTAGCAATCCGCAGAGCCACGTTAGATCAAATCGGGCCTTTGGATGAGCAGCTTGCTCCGGTTTTTTTTGAAGATACAGATTGGTGTTGGCGAGCCCGCAAGGCCGGCTGGTTAATCCAGTGCGAGCCGCGTGCAGTTGTGTTTCACGATGAGGCGTCCAGCACGCGTCATCACTGGCTGAGCCGCCACTATTACTACTACCGCAATCGATATTTGTTTCTCTTAAAACATTTCTCTGCTGCTGAAATCTTGACGGCGTTTGTGCCGGCCGAGCGCGCCCGGATGTTGCAATTACCGCCCGAGGAATTGCGGGCGGAGCGAACCGCACTTACGGAGATATTGGCGCTCTATAGTGGATGGCCAGCTGCGGCTGACCGCGAGGAAAAAGAACTCTTGCGGGAGGCTTTCGTTTCCCTTCGTGAATTGTCAGTCCATCGGCTGGGGGGGGATTCGCCGCGTATCAGGCCTCCAGCTACTCGCGAGTCCCAGGGAAAGCGCGAGCAGCTGATGATTGGCCAGGATCCCAACCTTGACGAAATGACGGCTTTGTGGGAGGTCAAGGAACCGGCTTTCACCTCGCAGGTGCCCATTTTGGGGCGGCTGATTGTAGCTTTTCGTAACGTATGGAATTCGGTGGCCACGAAATGGTATGTTCGGCCTATGGTTTCTCAGCAGGTTCAATTTAACGGGGCTACTGTACGTGCGGTAGCTCAGCTTCATGCTGTATCGTGGGACAGCGACAGCCTGTTGGAATTATTAGCGGAGCGCATAGCAGAGTTGGAACTACGTTTAATGCAAATTGAAGCGCGGTCTGTAATATCAGAGGACAATCATGAGCAATGATTCCTGGCTTGAACTGCAAGATGACGATATAAATGTGACCGAGCTGATGCAGCGGATTCGTGAGCGAGTCGCACAACGTGAAGGAACATCCTTGTCACAGGAGCGCCCCCCCGAGGAAATTGCCCAAGATTTATGGAATGAATTGATTGGGCCGGTGGGTGGAGAGATCCAACAAACGCTCTTGCCGGTGATCCGGCAGCAAGATTGTGATATCGTGCCTCGTTCTTATGTGATTGATTGGCATGTTCCTATCTTGGGGCCGATCAACGCTATGGTGCGGCGGATAATCAATGCCGAAATTCGTCGCTATCTGTTACCCGTGTTAGAAAAGCAATCCAGCTTGAATCGCAAACTGGCACGCGCGCTACGTGAGTTGGCACAAGAGAACGCTCGGCTGCGCCAGGAATTGGAAGAACTCCAGCGTCGTTAGGAGTAAGTCTATGGCGCTGCAAATCAACCAATTTCATCCTACGGTTGCTTTTGGTGACGCCATTAGCAACCAAATTTTGAGTCTACAGCAACTATTACGCGGGCTGGGGTACCATAGTGAGATCTTTTGTGAACAGCCCCCGATAAACTTTAAAGGTAAGACTAAGCTCATAGCTCATTATGAGCTGGGCGCGGCCGCCGAGCACCTCTTGTTGACTCATTTTTCACTGGGTTACTCTCTGACCACCTTGGAATGGTTACGGCGTCTCCCGGCTCGTAAGGTGTTGGTTTATCACAATATTACGCCCCACGCTTATTTTAGCGGCATTAATGAGATTTATCTGGAGGCCGCGCAAGCTGGACGGGAACAACTGCCGACCTTGCAGCCTTTGACAGTGGCCGGCTGGGGGGACTCGGACTTTAATTGTCAGGAATTAGCCGAGCAAGGCTGGAGCCGATTGGGAACGCTCCCCATTATTTTTGAACCACGCCGTTATGCGGTCACGCCTGATCGGCGGGTACTCAAGCGTTTGCAGGATGGCCGTTTGAACTTGTTATTTGTTGGGCGCGTTTCCCCTAACAAACGGTTGGAAGATCTGATTTTGACGTTTTATTACCTCAAGCATAATGTCAACCCCGACGCTCGCTTGCTCTTAGTCGGCTCCGCACGTGGGATGGAACCTTACCTTGGTTTTCTGCAAGCTTTGATCAAACGATTGCAGCTGACTGATGTGATCATAACGGGCCACATTACTACCGCAGAACTGGTGGCTTATTATCAAAGTGCGACAGTTTACCTCAGCATGAGCGAGCATGAGGGCTTTGGGGTCCCGCTGTTGGAAAGCATGTACTTTGGCGTGCCGATTATCGCCTATAAAGCAGCCGCTGTGCCTGAAACGCTGGCTGGCAGCGGCATCTTGGTGAAAACCAAGGATCATGCTGCCATTGCGGAACTAATCGGCCTGGTGGCCGAAGATGTTCATTTGAGAACACGGGTAGTTTCCGCACAGAAAATGCGCTTAAAAGACTTTATGCCCGAAAAGATCTCCTTCCAACTCCAAAAACTATTGCAGGCTCTTGAGAGTTAGCGCGAATGAACATTGTTTTAATTAGCAGTGTGGGCCACTGTGGCATTCGGGAGTATTCTCTCATATTAAAGGCTGGGTTTGAGCAGCTGGGACACCGGATTCGATATTTAGGAGTGGAGCAACACAACAACCACGATTTGGCCGCTCAGATTCGGACCGTGGCCTCCAATGATGATTTAATCATTTTTGAGTATGAACCGGGAATTTTCTGGTTGGGCGGCCTGATCCGGGCAATGGCCTGGCTGCGTTACGCGCGCCACAAACGGGTTTTGCTCTCAGTGCATGAGATTGCGCCGGAAAAATACGCCGAATACCGACAAATCCAATGGCACTTGAGTCGGTTTTTGACACGCCCCTTGGGCCGCGAGCTGTTATGGTTGGTGCTGGCCGCATTGGATGTAGTTGTGCGTTTCCTGCTCTTGCGGTTAGGTTTGATGGCATTGGGCCAGATACCTCATGAAATTGTGGTACATTCCTTGAAGGCTGCCGAAAATATTCGGCTTGCTGTATCAAACAACGACCGTGTGCGTTCTATCCCTCATGTGGTAAAACCTTTGATTGGAGAGCGGGACCTGCTGCGGCGAGAATTGGAACTGCCGGTAGAGCCCTTTGCGTTTATTAGCCCAGGATTTTTGTTTCGCCGTAAGCGGATTATAGATGTGATTGCTCAACTACCAGCGGGGACTGAGCTATGGGTTGTCGGGACAGAATCGGTTCATGATCCTGGTTACCTGGATGAACTGAGGGCTAAGGCTTTGGAGTGTGGTAACCAGGCGCGAGTCCGGTTGATTACTGATCAGTATGATCGTTTGGAACAATATATCATGGCTGCCGATGCAGGGGTTTTTTATTACGCCGATGGCTATCAAAGCGGGGTTGCCAGCCTGGCGGTAGGAGCCGGCAAGCCCTGTATTTTCTCGGATTTGCCCGCGTTTACAGATTTGCGGGAAGCCGGGATTGTGGTTAAGACCCCCGTTGAGTTACACCAGGCTCTGGAGAAAATACAACAGCCGGATGTTTATGCTCAATTACGGAATCAAGCCGGTAAAATCCTGGCTCAATACAGTCCGGCTAAGATTGCCGGGCTTTACCTCCAGGCCTTAAAGCAGCAGTGATGGAAAAAATTCATTCCCTGGAGAACTTCCTTGATTAATAAATTGCAGTCACGTTCTGGTCGCGTCTTAACAGTGTGCGGGGTTTTAATTTTATCGGCGGCCCTGCACTTGTTTTTTGTTTTCTATTTCGGCGATGTAGATTTTGAAGCCGATAGCTATTTACACTTCATTTATACTGTTTCCACGTTCGCAGATTTACCGAAATCACTGAATTATGCGGCAGGAGTGTGGCCCAAGCCTCTTTTCACGCTCTTAACGGGTTTACTTGTATGGATAAGTGGTGTTCGTCAATTGTGGCTCATTAAAATATTGAACACTTTTATTTGGCTAATCAGCGGCGGACTAATTTATCGTTTGGCGCGTCAGCTGAATCTATCATTTAGGGCCAGAATACTTGCGGTAGGCCTGACCGAATTCTCTTTCCTGGGTTTCCGAGCAGCCGTTGGTTCTTTAACGGAGCCCTTTTTTACCTTACTTGTGTTAGCTGCTTTGATAAATTTGTATGATCGACGTTATACTTTATCATGCCTGTTTTTATCGCTCAGTGCTTTGGCGCGTCCTGAAGGCCTCATTTTAATTCCTGCTTGGGCAATCATCTTATGGATAATGTTGAAACGGCGATCTTTTTTAGATCTCCTTGTCTTGGTCGGAGGACCGCTATTGTGGAATTTTTGGGGGTATCTGCTTACTCATGATCCTACTTTCATTTTGACCAATGGGTACCCCCTCGATATAGCTCCATATGGACATGGGGGTTGGTTTGATTATTTTATTGGCTTGTTTCAATATGAACCCATCATTTTCCCGTTGTTTATCTTAGGATTTGTTATAACGGTAAAGGAAAGAAAAACTGAACTCTTTCCATTTCATTTACTCTTGAGTTTTTATTTTGGATTTAATGTTTTAGCTTGGCGATTTGGACTCTTTGGTACTGCGGGGCTGTTGCGGTACTTTGTGGCGATTATCCCCTGGTTGGCTCTTTTTGCTGCCTTGACCCTGGATCGCACCAAACTTCTGGTGGCGAAATTAGGAGTTGGTGTTTCTGTCTTCCTGCCTGCTTTACAAATCTTTTTTACGATTTTGGTGCTCAACAGTCATACTGCTGGTTACCATTTGTATAATACGCCAACAATTCATCACGGGTTAGTGGAAGCCGGGCATTGGATACGGGAGAATCGTCCCAATGATTATGTTTATGCGTCTCATCCAGCATTACTTTACTACGCCGGACGCAATTTCTACTCAGGAACTATTGCTTTAAATTCCAGCGCTTTACATAAACCGGGCATTGTAGCATATGAAAGTGGTTTTGGTTCTCCAAACTTGCGTAACTATTTACATTTTTTTGATATTTTAGGCAATTTTGGTGATTATGTATATATCTATGATTTTAAACATTGTACCCAAAGCCCGAAAGAAATTGTTTTTGGCACTGACTCAGTAGAACCTTATCTGGGGGATGGTTGGTCTATTGCAGAAGGATGGGGTAGATGGTCGGAGGGAGGGCAATCTGAAATCGCGCTTTGTTGGAACTCACCTAAAAACTTAACTATTAGTGTGGCTGCCATTCCCCATTTTGTTTACGGAAAACAGCAGAGTGTTATGATTTATTACAATGATAATTTGGTGGAGACCTATCTTTTCCCAGAAAATGTGGATGGTATTCAGCAAATTTCATTTAGGGTGCCTGCTACATTAGTGAGTGGGCGATTGGATGTTATCAGGTTTGTGTATGGCTACGCTATTTCACCGATGGAACTTGGGGTAAATGATGATCGCCGTTTATTGGCAGTTGGTTTTCTGAACATGCACATAAGCGCTGAACCGTGAACAATTGACTAATCTTTGCTCAACACTTGGGTTAATATAGATGCTTGGGAATGATTTGGATATCAGGATAGTTTTTAGTTTTTGAGAAAAGCTGGACATAGCCGCTTCCACGCGGTCATGAGATTTTAGATTACCTAATATTGCCTCAGTGAATGCTGGTTTGAATATGATTCCGGTAGATGCGAGAGTGATTACAACCAATGCATATGCCCCCCATCTTTCACATCGTCAAACTCTTAAGATCTTGTTTTACGACTTATCGCTTGGCGAAGATGCTGACGTCATATTCGTTAATCTGAAAGATGAGCGTTGGAAAATGACATGCGATGCATATTTTCAGTATTTGACGCAGGCAGCACGTTGGGGATTCGGCGTCACCTTCTATCAGGAGGGGGGGTCTTGGAACGAACTGGTGGTGATCCGGCCCAATTACAGTCTTTGCTTACGTATTGGCCCGGGTGCAAGGCGGGACGATTCCCTGAGCCCTTGTGCCAGGATAGCCAGAGAGAGGCGTCATGAATCCAAAAATAGCTTTCGTTGTTCAACGTTACGGTTTGGAAGTTAACGGCGGCGCGGAATTACATTGTCGCCAGGTGGTGGAACATCTGGCGCTCGATTTTGAGATTGAAGTGCTCACCACCTGTGCGCGGGACTATACTACCTGGGAAAACGCTTATCCGGCTGGCGTGGATAAAGTCAATGGCATCCAAGTGCGTCGTTTCCCGACGCTTGGCCCTCGCGAAGCGGAATTTGGTGCCCGCTCTGCGCGGTTGTATGGACATCCCCATACTTTGCGTCATGAGTGGGATTGGTTGCTGGCCCAGGGGCCGGTGACGCCAGACTTGTTACATTACCTGGCTGCACATCATTTGGATTACGAAGCTTTTGTATTTTTCACTTACATTTACTACCCTACCGCTCTGGGATTACGTTTAGTTGCCGACCGGGCTTTGTTGGTGCCCACGGCCCATGATGAGCCGCCGATCTATTTAGATCTCTACAAAGCACTGTTTCATGCGCCTCGGGTCATGCTATATAACACTGTGGAGGAACAACAATTTTTGGCCGAGCTCTTTGAGGTGGACTATATTCCCGGCGAAGTGGTCGGGGTGGGAATTGAGGTGCCAGTGGTAAAAGAGCCGGCGGCTTTTCGCGCCCGATGGGATATTTCTACTCCGTATGTCATTTACGTGGGCCGGGTTAGCCATTCTAAAAGTTGCGATACGTTGATAGACTATTTTGTGCAATACAAAGCAACTCATCCAGCCCCTTTGACTTTGGTGCTGGTGGGGCAAGTGGAGCTGCCCTTACCGCAACGCCCTGATATTGTGGCAGTAGGGTTTGTTTCCGAGGAAGAGAAATTTCAGGCGATGGCCGGTGCTGAATTGTTCCTGCTGCCTTCCAAATTTGAGAGCCTGTCCATGGTCTTTTTAGAGAGTCTGGCGCTGGGCGTTCCGGTCTTGACTGAGGGCCACAGTCCTGTTTTGCGCGGGCATTGTCTGCGCAGTAACGCCGCTTTGTATTATGCCACTTATCCCGAATTTGAGGCCAGTCTTCAGTTGTTGTTAGCTAAACCGCGCCTGCGGCAAACTTTAGGAGCGCGCGGCAAAGATTACGTCCGTCGGAATTATAGTTGGGAACAGGTGGTGAACAAATATCGTTATTGGTTGCGTTACGTGAGTACAAATTTGTGGTGGTAGGCCAGTTTCGCCCAGGGGGACAACTTTCCCATTCTCCGGTTCATAAAATAAAGTATAATGATGGTATGAATGTGGTAAGAATGAAGCGGAGGATACTATGCAATGCACAACTCGGGTGAAGGTTGGTTGGGGGCGAGATCTATTTCTCTTGAGTGTTTTGTTACTGCTGGTGATTGTTAATCCTTTACGCACGATGAGTGCGCCTGCTGTCACAATGGTGACTTTAAGTGGCGAACGTATTGAACAATCTAGTCCAGCCGTCTTTGATTTTAATCAGGATGGTGACAAAGAGATTGTCATTGGCGGTAGGGATGGAATCTTATACGTGTTGGCTTATCAGAGTTCAGTCTGGTCCGTGGCTTGGTCGCGGCAGGTTGCCCAGGATCTTAACAGCGCGGGAGCACCGGGGGGGAGCCCTTGCGTGACGAATAAAGGCGATATTCGGTCAGCGCCCGCCATTGCTGATCTAAATGCGGATGGACGGGTGGAAATCGTAGTTACAACCGGCGGTGACCCGGCCAATCATCGCAATGGAGGAGTTCTGGTCTATACACAAAGTGCCGCTGGGGGGCTTTCTTTCTCTCTCGTTCCAGGGTGGCCGCAGCCGAAGTTGGATATTGTTGGCTCAGGGGCCGGTTCTGGCTACCCGGACGGTTGTTGGGATGGGATTTGGGGGGCGCCGGCTTTAGGAGATTTGGATGGGGATGGAGATTTGGAAGTCGTGGTTGAGGGGTTCGATCGGCGACTTCATGCCTGGCATCATACTGGCGTCGCGGTGACAGGGTGGCCTATTTCGCGCGACAATGGGGATGCTATTTTGCGGGGGGGGTGGTCTTCGCCGGCTTTAGGGGATATTGACGGCGACGGTTTGCCAGAAGTCGTCGTAGGAACTGATAGCCCGCCCTGGGAAGGGGAAGGTACAGACCCGGATTACACCAAGGGGACTATTTGGGCTATCAATGGGGATAGTACAAACGTGCCAGGATGGCCGGTGACTACCCAAAATAACTTTATCCAGTCGGCCCCAGCTTTGGGGGACATTGATGGGGATGGCGAACTTGAAATTGTCATTGGCAGCGGTTCTACAGTCAATGGTGGCAATGGTCATTTAGTGTACGCTTTAAATGGCGATGGTTCGTCTGTCTCAGGTTGGCCGCGGACAACAGGAGGCGACACGCCGGCACCACCGGCTTTGGCCGATTTGGATAATGATGGGGATTTGGAAATTGTGATTGGGTGTGGCAAGGAAGGGGATGCTTATAATCCTGCTCCTTGTACTTCGCTATATGCCTGGCATGGCAACGGCGCAGCAGTTTCGGGGTTCCCTTTGACCCCTCAGAATAATAATCCCTGGCCTTCTGATCCGAATGGATTACCGTATACTCCGATTATTGCGGATTATGATAATGACGGCTCGTTGGAAATTCTTGCTCTGAACCGCTGGTCATGGGGCATTTCTACGATTCGCAAGCAGGGGGGCAGCTGGGTTTCAGCCAATGATACTACGTTGCGAACTAATAATGCTCTCTCCAGCATTCCTGTCGTGGACGATGTTGACGATGATGGATTGATGGAAATAATCGTGGGAGGGAGCAATAGCGCCGGCACGCAAGGCGCCATCTATATTTTTAAGATGACCGGTGCGGCGACAGCTGCGCGCCCCTGGCCGATGTTTCATCGTGACGTGCAGCGGACCGGTTTATATCCTTTGCCGCCCAAACCACCGCAGCTGGCCTTTCCAAAGGATCTTTACATGTTCTATCAATCCGGCAGCGGGACCAACGCCACGACTTCGGCGGTAGTGATGAACACAGGAGGCGGGCAGTTCGATTGGAGTATACAATCAAGCATTGCTGGCTTGCAGATCAATCCCGCCAGCGGTAGCGTGACGAGCACAGCAGTTGTGCAGTTCACTTTCAATCCGAACGGCCTGACCGACGGATGGCATGACCTGGGGACTTTACAAGTTACCGGTACCTTGAGTGGGAGTGCTGTAGCTGACAGCCCGCGCACCGCCGAGCTTCACTTGTTCATTGGCAACGTTACACATGTGTATCTGCCCCTGGTATTGAAAAAAATTGAGCGGCTTGCCGCTGAATACGGGCGCGCCAGGATTATCCCGGCGCGCCCGTTGGTTTGCCCGGTCATTGAGGGGATGCAATGGCCCGTCCGGCGGCAACTGCGCTAAATAGTTCCCGCACTTGGTCAGCGACGATTTCCCAGGTGTAACGTGCCAGGACTTTTTTGCGGCCGGCAGCACCCAGCTCGGCGCGGCGTTCCGGTGATTCCAGCAGGGATAGGATGGCGCGAGCCAGATCTTGGGCGTCGCCATAGTTGGCGAGCAGACCGTCAATCCCTTCTGCGATCACACTCGGGATTGCCCCGCTGCGCATCCCAATCACCGGTTTGCCACAGGCCCAGGCTTCTACAAAAGCAAGACCGAATGATTCTTCACCAGAAGCGAGGACAAAAATATCGCTTGCGGCCAGTAAATTAGGTTTATCTTCCTCTTTGAAATTGCTGATCAGTGTGATTTTGGTTTGTTGCTCGGTCGGCAATGCTGTAATCATACTCTCTAACTGAGGTGTATACGCTGACCGACTACCGCCAATCACTAAACGTACACTTGGCTGGACCCGCCAGATTTCACTCATAGCTGCCAGGAGAACATCCAGGCGTTTGCGGCTGGTTTGCTTGCCTAAGGTAATGACCAGTGGGTCCTGGCCCCAGCCATATCGCTGTCGCACAGTAGTGCCATCGGCGGCAAGGAATGGAGCAACGGTCACGCCCCCCCCAATTACGGCAATTTTGACGGCTGGGACTCCTCGTTGAATCAGGTAATCACGTTCAAAAGAAGTGTGGGCAATGTAAGCATCGGCTTGTTGAATGGCGCGATATATCATCGGGCGCTCATAACCCCATGGGTCGGCTGTGTGGATGGCTCCCAGGAAAACCACCGGAATGTGGGCGCGATGTGCTCCTTTCAAGGCATTATACATATGCATTAATGGAAAAGCGGTTGCAAACACCACATCGGCGCCACTATGGGCAATAGCCCGGGTCATGCCGGGAATCAGTGGGCCGTTGTACAAGGTCCGTAACCAGTCGTTGTATGGAAGATGAAGCCGGTAGGCACCGGCTGCTGCCACCATACGGAGTGTGTTTAACCGGTTGAACACGGGGAAGCGACGGACCACGACCCCGTTAATGGTTTCCACCCCGGCCGGTAAAGCTGGCTCGCCAGCACGCCAGAAATAATCGGTGTTGTAGGCAACCGTTGTGAAGACGGTGACTTCATCTTGATACCGGGCCACCAGCTGTTCAGAAATCTGCTGTACCAGCCATTGCGAACCGCCAATGGCTGGGTAGTACCCATGGACGACATGGAGGAGTTTCATGGAGGGGGAACTCATCAAGAGCCTTTCTGGAGCACTGCTTGGTATAGCTGTTGGTAACTCTGGATCATGCCTGATAACGTGAAGTCTCTTTGTCCGACCTCCTGCGCTGCTGCTTGCAGGCTTTCATATTCGGCAATCAAACCCTTGATAGCATCCAGAATGCCGGCCGCGGAGACGTTTTCCACTACTCGGCCACAGCTGTGGCTTGCCACATAATCTGCCATTGGAATGGCCCGGCTGACCAGGACCGGTTTGCCGGCCGCCAGCGAATCCAGGAGCGAATGGGGGTACGCTTTGACAATTCCCGGCGTGGCCGCCAGAGTAATGCTGGCGTGGACCCCAGCCAGGATCTGATTGACATCCACCAGGTCGTTGATCAAAGTGACTTGGCGCTCTATTCCCAACTGGCGGATCCGCCGTGTTATTTCCTCGGCCAGTACTCCACGCCACAGGAAAATTAAATGCAGTGTGGGCATTTGCTGAGCTGCTGCGAGTAGTGCATCAATCCCTTTGGTTTTGAATTGACTTTTGGTCCAGGGAGCGGAGGCTACCAATAGTTTGATTTCAGAATGCAAAGGAATGGGCGAGCAGGAGAAACGCTGCGTTTCTATTCCCGGACGAACCAGTGCCACATTGCGCAAACCCCATGTCTGAAGTTGTTTTAGACTACGCTCGTCTGTGACAGCTACAGCTGCCAGTGCAGCGAAAAAGGGAAGTACCGGGCGTCTCTCACCCACTCCGCAGGTGATTGAATAAATCACTGGACGGCGGAGATAGCGCAAATATGGAAAAGGATAAGGGTCAGGATTATAAAAGTGATGAAGCCGAAACTGCTCTTCCCGGCGACGGAGTTCTCCTAACCGCTGAAAGCCAAACAAAAGGCGGGGGATATACAAGGGTGAGCGATCGTTGGGATTGATGTAGATAGTCTCGCCGCCTAAATGGGTCTGCAAGGCGGTGATTTCTTGCGCGATGGCCTCGGCCCTGGGTATTTGGGGCGGTAATGTTGCCAGCTGGTAAAGGACAGTCATGGTGGGTCCTTATCAACGACTCTGTCCCAGCACCCAGGCCAGGACGCGCTCGTTTTGTCCGCCAAACCGGCCCTGCAAACCATCTCGCAAGCCTAAGCGGATCGCCCGCGCGGTGTGTATCTGTCCATTCCATTGCACTTTCAGCGCCAACGCGAGGCTATAGAGTGTCCAGAAACCGTATAGCACCAGTTTCCAATTCCGATGGAGACGTTTGATCAGCAGGAACCGGTTGCGGATAATGTAATAAGGGTAAAGGGTGCTACGAAACCTGGAAGAGCGCTCTAACGTGTGGTAAGCCCGTGACCGGGTATCAATAACGTTCTGGTAACCGTGTCGGGCTGCCAGCAGACAAAAATCGGCAATCTCACTGCCGAAGAAATAGGCTTCCTCCAGCAATCCTACAACACGAAAGACTTCAGCCCGAATAAGGAGGGCTGTCCCTGGAATACATTCTACCCGATGGACTGGCCCGCCGGAAGGGAGGCGGTGATTGTGAGATTGATGGTGAAGTGCCGGGTCGGTACTGCCGGCGGCAAGCAATCGTTCTCTGTTTTCTCCGTCAAACAGCAACGGTCCAATCAAACCAATCTGAGGGTTGGCTTCCAACGTTTCTAAAAGTTGGAGCACATCCTGCTCTTCCATCTGAGCATCATTATTGAGTAAGAGGATGGGGGCATTTCCCAAGGCCAGGGCGGCCTGGATGCCCCGATTATTGCCACCCGCAAAGCCCAGATTGGCGGTATTGCGAATCAGATGGACATGAGGAGCTATAGCGGCAATTTTTTCGGCACTGCCATCGGCAGAAGCATTGTCAACTACAATAATGACAGGTTGAAGATGTGGCCATTGTCCAATGGCCTGGAGACAGCGGATAGTATCCGCAGCCGCATTCCAGTTTAGCAAAATGACGGTTAATTCCATATTGATGCGCAACCACTGCCCCATTGATGGCGAGTTGACGGAAAGCCATTTTAACATAAGATAGATAGGTCGTCAAAACCTTAAACGAAGGCACAGAAATTCTGCGATGCATTTAGTGATCAATGCAACAGAAGTCGGTCGCCGCCGGGGTGGTAACGAAAGTTATGTGCTGGGCCTGGTGGAAGGGTTGGCCGACCTTCACCCCGCGCTGGAGGTCAGTTTGCTGACCTGCAATTGGGGGCATCCCCTGCCATTACCGGCTGCCTTTCGCCAAATCAATCTGGGCGTTTATCGGCGGTTTCCTTTTTTCCTGTGGCAACAGACTATTGCGCTGCGGCGTTTGAAAGCGGATTGGTACTTAGCCAATTTCTTTTTGCCCCCTGTGTTACCCTGTCGGGGGATTGCTGTAGTCCATGATCTTTCTTTTCGGGCTCATCCTGAGTATTTTCCTACCAGTGTAGCCTGGTATATGCGTTGGTTGACCGGTTTGGCCATCCGACAGGCCAGTTTGGTGGTGACAGGCTCAGAGTTTTCACGCCAGGAGCTGCTGCGTTTCTACGCTGTCAGGCCGGATAAAGTGAAGGTTACACCGTATGCCATGAGCGCTTCCTTCTGCCCGCTGCCAGATCATGCTGACCTGGCCACGGAGGTGGCCACTTTGGAGCGTTACGGCATTCCCCGTCCTTACATCCTCGCGGTGGGCAATATCCATCCCCGGAAAAATCTGGCGCGTCTGCTGGAAGCGTATCTGAAATTGCGCTCCACAGGAGCTGGTTTGCCGGCCCTGGTCTGGGGCGGGCTTCAGCGATGGGAGAGCCACGAATTAATACAGCGTGCACAAGCTGCTGGAGTGGTGTTGCCGGGATTCATCGCCGACGAGGATTTGCCCACTTTGTATCGTCAAGCAGAGATGCTGGTTTACCCTTCACTTTACGAAGGCTTTGGGCTGCCCCCCTTAGAGGCCATGGCTTGCGGCACGCCGGTCATCACCAGCAATACCACCAGCCTCCCGGAAGTGGTAGGAGAAGGGGCACTTACAGTGGATCCGACCAACGTGGAAGAAATTGCTGCTGCTATGGCAAGTTTGTTGGCCGATCCAGGATTGTGTGCCCGGTTACGGTCCCAAGGGCTTCGGCGTGCCGCGGACTTTAGCTGGAAAAGTACAGCTCAGGTTTTGTTGGAAAGAATGCAGGCGGTTACTTCCCTATGATCGGAGGTTGTGGTATACTGCCCACCGGCAGAAAGTTGAGGGGAACGGGTATGAAACTGATCATCCAGATTCCGTGCTGGAATGAAGAATATGCATTACCAACGACTCTGGCGGCCCTGCCGCGGCAGATAGCAGGTGTTGATGTTATTGAGACTCTGGTGATAGATGACGGCAGTACCGATCGTACCGCCGAAATTGCGCGCCAACATGGAGTACAGCACATTGTGCATTTTACTAACCACAAGGGATTAGCGGCGGCCTTTGCTGCGGGACTGGATGCGGCACTGCGCTTAGGTGCCGATATTATCGTCAACACTGACGCCGATGGGCAATATCCAGCCACCGACATCCCGGCGCTCATCCAACCCATTCTGGAGGGCACGGCGGATATGGTGATCGGCGATCGGCGTGTCACCTCCGTAGAGCATTTTGCGCCCCACAAGCGATTGCTCCAGAAATGGGGGAGCGCCGTGGTGAGCAGCTTTGCCGGCCTCCAGGTGGAGGATGTAACCAGCGGCTTTCGTGCTTACAGCCGTGAAGCGGCGTTGCAGCTCAACATCCTGACCAAATTCACCTATACGTTGGAGACGGTGATCCAGGCGGGGCATAAACAGATTGCTTTGGCAACGGTGCCCACCAGCAGCAATCCGCCTACCCGCCCTTCTCGGCTGTTCAAGGGGAGTGTGGCCTATTTGCGGCAGGCCGCCCCTACCATCCTGCGCATCTACACCGTCTACGAACCGCTCAAGACTTTCCTGGTGATTGGTACCCCGCTGGTTATTGGAGGAATCTTGCTGGGCGTGCGGTATCTCTACTTTTATTTCGTCGGGGTCAGTGGGGGGCATGTGCAATCCCTGATCCTGGCGGCCATTCTGGTGATTATCGGCTTCCAGGTCTTTGTACTGGGCGTCCTGGCCGATCTCATCGCCACCAATCGCCGGCTGATAGAAGAAGCGCTCTTTCGGATCCGGCGGGTGGAATTGGACACGCTACCTCCCGTAAGCCGCTGACCATGCACCGAAACTTAACCCCTGGCCGCCTTCTGGGAGGCCTGCTGCTGAGTCTGTTCTGCCTGGCCCTGACCAGTTGCCAAAGTCTGGTGGATAAAGACCAGACTGCCATCAACCGGGAGCTGGCCCCCGTGCTCCTGACCGCCGGGCAAACCGTCGGGCAGACCTTCGTGGCTCGGCATGGCGGGCTAAACGGGGTGGAATTCTGGTTGGAGCCGCAACCGGGCAGCAGTGGTACACTTCGGGCGCATCTGCGAGCTGAGGCTCTCGCTTCCATGGACCTGGCCCAGGCCACCCTTTCCCTGGAACAAGTGACCGCCCCTGGCTTTTACCGCTTTTCTTTTCCTCAGGATAACCGCTCACACGGCGTTTACCGGTATGTCTTTTTAGAATTGGAAGGAACGGGGACAGTTCTGGTAGGCACTGCGGCGGGTGATGCTTACATAGATGGCGCTGCTTATCAGAATCATGAGCCACTGGACGCGCAACTGGCGTTTCGGCTGACTTACGCCCCGACCGGCATGGCATTGGAACTGGGGTGGGCTGTTTTGCAAGGGGCGGGCTTATTGCTGGTAGCGGCTTTACTCTATCTGGTGCCCGGCTATGCGCTGTTGGCCTGGTTATGGTCTGGCGAACCGCTTCCCTGGCCGGTGCGCATGGGATTGGCTGCCGGTCTCAGTCTGGCTCTTTATCCACTGCTCTTGTTGTGGACCGATCTGGTAGGTCTCCATCTGGGGGCACTCTATGCCTGGTTGCCGGCTGTTGGCGGGCTGCTGGCGTTAGCCTGGCGTTACCGGCAATGGCGTCCCCGGCAGGGTTGGGATGCTATCCGGCGCTGGGCCCGTTCCGATGCTTTCTGGCCTGATTTGGCCCTGGTGGTTATCCTGGCCCTGGTTTTCGGGGTGCGGCTCCTGGTAGTGCGGACGCTGGATGCGCCGCTATGGGGAGATTCCTATCAACACGCGGTCATTGCCCAGCTGTTGGTGGATCATGGCGGGCTGTTTGATTCGTGGGAGCCGTATACGCCTTACCAGGGACTGACGGTGCATTATGGGTTTCCTACCCTCGTAGCGCTCCTGTCCTGGAGTACCGGGATAGCTACGGCCAAGACCACGCTTCTGGCCGGGCAATTGGTGAATGGGCTGGCTGTTTTAGCGATCTATCCGCTGGCAACGCGATTAGCTGAGGGCCGCCGCTGGGCTGGCGTTGGCGCTGTGCTGGCCGCCGGCTTGGCTTCCCCTATGCCGGCCTTCTATGTGAATTGGGGACGCTATGCTCAACTGGCAGGCCAGGCCATTTTGCCGGTAGCGCTCTGGCTGCTCTGGGATGTAGCAGAGCAACGTACCGGGATCAAAAGAAGGGCAGGGCTGGCCGGTCTTGCTCTGGCCGGCATGACGCTCTGTTATTACCGGATGCCACTGTATTATGCTCCTTTTGTAGCAGTCTGGCTAGTTGTTTGGGGTGGGCTACATTGGGGTAAGGCGCTTCGTCCCTGGTTGGTGGGCCTGGCGCGGCTGGCATTGGTTGCTCTGGTAGGGATTGGCCTGGTCCTGCCCTGGAGTTCCTATGTGATGGGAGGAAAGCTGGCTACGGCAGTATCGGCTGGCGTTTCATATCAATCACCTTTAGCGCGTGTAGTGGCCGATTACCAGGTTTGGAAGCAGATTACTACCTTTGTCCCCTGGCCCTTATTGGGCAGCGCCGGGTTGGGGTTAGGTCTGGCCCTCCTCCGTCGCCGTTGGCTAATCAGCATTGTGGGATTGTGGACCCTGCTGTTGGCCCTTTGGGTGCTGGGATGGCTGGTAGGTTTCCCAGGCGCCAATATGATACAGAATTTCGCTATCTTAATTGCCCTTTATATCCCGGTAGGGTTGGCCACAGGTTGGCTGACCGGGGCGGCTGCTGACTGGTTAGGGCACAGAGTCGCTGCCATCGTATGTTTGATCCTGGCGCTCTGGTCAGCGCGTGGGCTGGTCAGGATTGTGGACTCAGATTATATTATGGTAACCCGCCCTGATATGCGCGCGATGGCCTGGATTCAAGAGCATATCCCTGCTGATGCACGGTTCCTGGTAGAAGGTTTCCGCATTTACGAGGGGCGCTCGGCGGTGGGCTCTGATGCCGGCTGGTGGATCCCGCTCCTGACCCGGCGGGAGAATACGATGCCACCCCAATATGCTCTGTTGAACGAAGTTCCGGTTGAGGCAGGG
>Ga0067045_1002608_pt1 | contig 65417 bp, 61 predicted proteins | sample TerdegcTABiofilm_FD_59184 | JGI IMG/M metagenome (GOLD analysis project Ga0067045, IMG submission 59184) | Combined Assembly of (Gp0054472, Gp0054536) Wastewater bioreactor microbial communities from Singapore -Terephthalate degrading...
CGTGGATGACATCACGTGATTTCAGTCCGTTGACTTAACAAGGACCCCGTCACCCCGGCGAAAGCCGGGGTCCATAACATATTGGAAGGACTGGATTCCGGCTTTCGCCGGAATGACGAACAATTGGCCGTTCCACTTCTAACTTAANGCCTATGCCCCCCAAGCGGGGGAGAGGTGATTATTGCGGCTCCCTTTCCCTATGGGGAGGGTTGGAGTGAGCGTGCCTTTCCACGCATCGACGCTCAATCGTGCCACGATCTTTGGTGTGTCCCGAGTCTTGAGACAGTTTCGTCTCGCCGGTCAGTGGTGAGGAGGAGAAACGGAAATTATTATCGGCGACCGCTATATGTATCAATAACGCAGGAGAGCCGGCTTCCTCAAGGTGTTCGACTAAGACCAGCCGCAATGCTTGTGACGCGGGGGCGTCCGTGATAGTGATACTGATCTATCTGCACATTGTTGCGGAAATCAGGCGGTCGGCACATATATTGCACTTGGCAACTCTCATGACAGCGCCACAACAAACCGCCAGCAACGTGGTCTAGCGATGACTGCCGATCTACTCCATATAGCGATTGCCGTTACGTTCCTGTTCGCGTTTGTCAACGGCTTCCACGACGGGGGGAATGTCATCGCTACTATTGTTTCTTCGAGATCCATGCCCCCGACAAGAGCGCTCATTCTCGGGGCAGCAGCAGAGTTCACTGGGCCGCTCCTGCTTGGGACCGCGGTGGCCGGGACAATGGCAAGCAGTATCTTGAAACCGGAGCTTATGGAAGGGCTCAGGCCCCGGGAGGTCTATCTCATTATCATAAGTGGTGTCGGTGCTGCCATTCTCTGGAAGATTCCCGGCTGGATACTCGGATTGCCGTCCAGTGGATCCCATGCTCTCATCGGAGGCCTTGTGGGATCGGGGTGGATGAGCTTGGGAGTCGAGGGCTTGGTGCTGCAGCGCATCATCATGGCAGTCGTACTGCCGCTCCTCCTGTCACCCCTTATCGGTCTCATCCTTGGCAGCCTGGTGTTCCTCGTCATACGAGCTCTATGCTGGAGGGCTCATAGAGGGCTGAGATACTTTTTTGCCTCTATACAGAGACCGACGATGGTCTTCCTGGCAGCGACTCATGGAAGTAACGATGCCCAGAAGTCGATGGGGGTGATATCCCTGGCACTGGGTGCAGGCATAGGCATACAAGATGGAACCGCCTCGATTCCATTCTGGGTTCAGGCAGGGTGCGCCGCAGCCCTTGCATTGGGGTTGACCGCGGGCGGCTGGAGAATAGTGAAAACGGTTGGATATGGCATTTCCCGCAATATAGAAGCGGTTCATTCCTTCTCGTCCCAGCTTGCCGCAAGTGTCGTGGTGTTGGTAGCTTCCTTGACTGGCGGACCTGTGAGCACTACACAAGTCGTTGCTTCTTCTGTAATGGGCGTGGGGGCTGCTCGGAGATTGAGCGGCGTCCGCTGGTCCGCGTCAGCCAGCATTATGTACGCATGGCTCCTCACGGCTCCCGTAGCAGCCGGACTCGGAGCCGGTGGCTACTGGTGCCTCCACCGTCTGCTTACATGAAAGATATGGCAGGCTCCAAATGTCATTCTGGAATTTTTTCAAGCCAAAGAGAAGGGTAGATTTTTTCGAGCTGCTTCTCCAACAGGCCGAGAAGACGCTGGACGGATGCAATGCGCTTGTACGATTCCTCGATCTGGGCACAGATCCGGAAGAGATCGAGCGCATTGAAAAAGAGGCGGACGATATTCGCCGGGTTTTGATAGACGAGCTCAACCAGACATTCATTACCCCCATTGACCGAGAGGATATTTTCGCCCTCTCAAGAGCCATCGACGATGTGGTTGACCATGCCCACAACACCGTGAAAGAAATGGAGGCGTTCGGCGTAGATAGCAATGAGTTCCTGTGTCGCATGGCCGAGCTGCTCCGCAAAGGGGCAGAGCAGCTCGTCGGAGCGATGCGGCACCTTCAAAAGAATCCGAATGTGGCCGCTGAATACGCGGTGAGAGCCAAGAGGATAGAAAATGAGATGAACGACATCTTTCTCGCCGCGCTACGACATCTTTTTTCAGGTCCGGATGTGCGCTTAATGCTCAGTTATCGCGAAATATATAGGCACTTTAACCGGAGTGCCGATCGCGTTGACGAGGCTGCCAACACCATCAGCAATATAGTGGTGAAAATGTTTTGACAAAACGGCTTCTCACTTGACTGCGGTTTGGCTTGAGACGCGCGATTGTCAACAGGAAAGCCATGGCGTCGCGGACTGTCCGATCAGTCGCTACGCAGCGGGAATCCTCATTCCTGTGGGCGTGCTTTGGTCCGCTCCAGTGACGCCAAAGGGGCAATTCCTGACGAGATCAAGAGCATCATACGGCTGTTTTCCACTGAATCGTAAGAAAGGAGTTATCGTGAGAAAGAGTAGTCTATTGTTTGGATTGAGTGCCATTGTGTTGCTGTCGTTCACTGCCGTTGCACTCGCGCAATCGCAAGGGACTTCGGAAAAGGCGTTGCGCGTCAACGGCGCTGCCATGGCATCGAACCTTGTGCAAAAATGGGCCGATGCGTACAGGAAGGCGAACCCTCAAGTTGCCGTGATAGTTACAGGCTCGAGCGCAGGCCAGGGATTGCGAGATCTATTCGACAATACAGCAGATATCGCTTTGGTAAGCCGCTTGATTTCGCCTTCCGAAGAAAGAGCCGCGACCGAGAAGGGCATGAAACTGGCTCACCGTCAAGTGGGTTATGCAGGCATGGCGATCTTTACCAGCCGAAAAAACCCATTGAGCTCGTTGACGATGGATCAGCTCAAGAAGGTTTTCACCGGCGAGATTGCCAGTTGGAAAGAAGTGGGTGGACCGGACGCGCCCATCCGGCGCCTGAGCAGACGGATCCCAGATTCGGGTGGTGCGGTATTCTTCTGGGAGAAGGTCCTGGAAAAGGAACCTTTTGCCAAGGACACCGTTATGTGCGATTCATTCAGTACAATCCTGAAAGCATGCGCCATAGCGCAGGACATTCCCATAGGAATCGGGCCAGTTCCCGTCAACGGGAACAACAGCGAGGCAAAGATGCTTGCCATCAGTCGGGAGGCCGGTTCGCCGCCAATCACGCCTGAGGAGAGCACCCTCGCGAACAAGAGCTATCCGATAATACTTCCGTTCTACCTGTACTGGAATTCCGAGACCCAGGATGCACGTGTGAAGCCATTCGTCGACTACTGCGCTCAGGTGGGACTCGGGGAGAAGTAGAGTCCCAGCGAACAAAATGGAGAAGCAATCTCCACAGGGTGCGTTTTCCCGCATGTAGGGTAGACCTTCCAGGCTCCCGAAATCCGCACATGTAGAGTAGTCCCGCAGAACGCGGGACTACCATCTCTTTCCGAAATATTCCCTAAAACTCCACACGTTACTGAATGCTTGTCTGCTTGGGGAGAATCGGCTTGACACATTAGCCGAAAGCACCGTATGCTTTGCATAAGCACATTGTAAAGGGGGAGACCGGCGCAAGGTCGGATCTTTGTAACACGGTAATTTTGTGGAAACATTGATCTGGTAATCGAAGGGTCGCCAGAAGGAATGTTGGGCTGATTCATGATGCCAGTTAGGCCCATTCACAGTGAAATTTGAAAGTCGCTTGTGCGTGATCTGGTCGCACGGGGAAATATCGGCAACGGACCACACCCATACGTAGGGTGAATTATGGTGGAGCTCAACAAGAACAGGTCGGAACCTGATTCGCAAACCGAGTCATTAACAACAGCGTGAAGGCAACCGCCTCGGTTCACTATCGTGCTGGCCATAAGTCGGGAGCTCCACAGACACTGATGGGAAATCTCGACCTCTCTTGTGGCCGCATGTCGACCGAAGGCTCATTGGCTTTCAACTGCAATGACTGCCACGCATATTGAATGCGTGGCAATATAGACTCCGCCATCGGAAGGAGCTGCTATGGGCGCAGTGTTGGCAGCACTTTATGCCATCGTCGCGGTTAGTCCTCTCGTGGTCTTAGCTATTATCAGGCTGAAGGGCGACATGACGCTCCTGCATGAGACCGGCACGAGTATCGCGTTTGCAGCGTACGCGCTCATTGCCTTGCAGCCGGTGTTGGCTTCGCGGTGGAAATGGATCGAGCGCCCTTTCGGATTCGATGTCGTGATCCGATTTCACCAGTACATGGGGGTATTTGCGGTTGTGGTTCTGTTGGGACACCCCCCATTCATGGCCTGGGGCGGTGCGGGGCTCGGATTGCTCACAAGCTTTGCGCAACCGTGGTACGTCTGGCTCGGGAGATCCGTGCTTGCCCTTCTTATTCTTCTGGTGCTCACCAGCGTCTTCCGTGAGAAATTGGGGATGACCTTCGAACGATGGCGGTGGACCCACAACACTCTGGCGGTGCTCATCCTCTCGGGGGCATTCGTGCACAGTTTTTTTGGCGGCTACGACATGTGGCCGGTACCCATGCGAGGCCTCTGGATTGCTCTTCTGGGGCTCACCATCGCAGCGTATGTTCATCACAAGGCGATCAAGCCAAAGGTCTTGAAACGCGATCCGTACACGGTAGTTGGCGTGGACCAGGAAACCCATAATGTGTGGACCGTCAGACTGGCTCCACCTGAAGGACAGCGTGTCTACGACTACCATCCCGGTCAGTTCCATTTCGTTACACTTCAACGATCGCGAGATCTTCCGGTGGAGGAACACCATTGGACCATCTCTTCGACACCCACGAGCCGCGAGTTTATCTGCTCCACGATAAAGGAGTCCGGTGACTATACTGCCACGATCGGTCAGACACGGGCCGGAGACACGGCTCTCGTTGAAGGGCCGTTCGGTCGTTTCTGCTACACCCTTTATCCGGAAGATCAGAAATTTGTCTTCATCGCGGGAGGAATAGGGATCACACCGTTCATGAGCATGATTCGCCATATGCGAGATACCGAAAAGGAAACCGACGTTCTATTGCTCTACGCGAATCGGACCGAAAGAGACATCGTATTTAAGTCGGAGCTGGCCGAGATCGAGAGCGGCTCCACCCCTAGGCTGAAGGTGGTGCACATCATAAGCAAGCCGGAATCAGGCTGGAAGGGGGAGTCCGGCCGTCTCGATTTTCACAAGCTCGTGGCCTTGGTCGGAAGGAAGAAGGAGAACACCGGGTACTATGTGTGTGCCCCACCATCAATGGCCTACAGCGTCATTCGGGGACTTCGGGCAATGGGGGTGCCCTATACCGCCATTCGAACAGAGCGTTTCGCCCTCTAGACCCGATCAGAGGTGAAAACCGTGAGAATCAGAAAACTCAAAGTGTTTACCGTCTTCTTCATGATTTTTGTACTGCTCGCCGCGTACGGATTGGCTCTGTTGCGGACATATGCCTTCAAGCCACCGCCGTCCGGCGCACGCGTCACGCCGCCGGTTATTATTATGGAAAGCTCTGCCCCGTACCCATGGACTTGAGATTCTTTCGTCTTTGGGGGACCTTTGTGTAGGCAGGGCCGTACGCATGAGCTCGTGGGAAACCATAAAGCGAAGGCGAACTGTGCTATCATGGATGTATTGGCAGGCCCGTTCGCCTGAAGGGAAGTGGCCTTGGGAGGCCGCTGAAAAGGAAATCCCTGTACGATGCAGAGCGGGGCCTGCACGTGGGGCACCGTGGTGGCGATGGCCTTCCGACGGAAAGACGGGGATGTCGGTGACCCTCGCAAGAGGAGGATGTCGGGATGAGTAAGAAAATCGAGAACAACCTTTGGCAAGTCGGGGGCAGTGGGCTGAGTGATCCCTCGGATGCAGCCGTATACCTCGTACGGTGCGGAGACAAGGCAGCGCTTATCGACGCTGGAACAGGGAAAGGGCACCCCACGCTGAGGACGAACATCATTGAATGTCTGCGCCCGAACGTTCAACTAGAATATCTTCTGTTGACCCACTGTCATTTCGACCATGTTGGTGGAGCCGAAGTCGTGAGAAAAGAGTTCGGTTGCCGCATCGTTGCCCATGAGTTGGATGCGGTTTACCTCGAATCAGGTGATAATGAGGTTACGGCAGCTTCCTGGTACGGAGCCCGGCTCGAACCGCTGGCGATAGACATCAAGCTGAAGAGTGAAGAAACCGCGATCACGATTGGTCCTATGACCGTAACGGCCATTCACTGGCCTGGTCATTCCCCCGGTTCGGTCGTATACACCACACACCTTGAAGGCCAGCTCGTGCTTTTCGGTCAGGACGTGCACGGGCCGATCCTGCCGGAATTGCTGTCTGATCAAATACAGTATCAGTCCTCTTTGAGGAAGCTGCTGGACCTGGAAGCGGATCTCCTTCTGGAAGGCCATTTTGGCGTCTTCCGATCAAAACAGGAAGTTCGAGAATTTATTCAATCGTTTATGAAATAGGAGATGGTTCCAGCAGCCTAGCGTCGTTCACAAGGGCTTGCGACCACGGCTGTTCCTAGCTCCGCCCCATTTCCGCCCTCTTCAATGTGTCTGCTCAACAGCGCAGCGTCTCCATGAACAGATCCATGAAGGATTCTGCTTCCGGGCGGGTGAGTTGCCATCCGGAAACAGCCATTACGAGATTGAGCCTGTTCCGATAGGAGTAGACGGTAAGGACCAGGGGGGTGCTCCCGATCAGCTTGTAGCCTATTCCATGCATCTCCGTTATTTGGCCGTCACCTACGGTGGTGGGGTAGGAATCGAGGGTTGGCTTGCCGTTTTCGATTTCCGGCCACACCACTCCGAGGAGTGTGATGGCCATCGAAAATTGATGCCTCTGCACGATGCGATGGACGATCTTTTGCCGTTTGTTAAAGGAAAGCACGCTTGCCCAGCGGATCATTTTGGCAACATTGTCGTAGTGCATGAGATCCATCTGTCTCCGAAGTTGATTAATTCGGGCGACGGAGATTGAATGCACCAATTTGTCGCGATCTCTCCGGTGCTCCGGGCGGGTCTCGAAAAACAGGGCACTGACGCTGTTGCTGTGGTCGAATTCTTCGTATCTGCCCCGTATGTTCATGGTCAGCGCAGTGGTCACAACGCCGGTTTTGACATTTCGCCTATCGTTCCACCGCTCTATCGCAAGGCTACTGGCGGCCGTCAGCAAATCGATAAAAGCTCCCCGTTTCTTCAGCGACGTCAATCCAATGCGAGTAGTTTCCTCTACCGTAAGATTTCTCTTTATGTGATACTGCCTCTTTTCTGTGGGCAACCCGTTCCCGGCTGGCAGGGTGGGCCTCGATATGACTGGCATCAGGGCGAGTCGAGCAGTGTAATACTTGTCTTTCCACGTCCGCTTCCGAGCCGTAACGGTCCGTTTCCTGGAAGTCGACAGCGCATAGGGCTGCGTGGCGCTAGAATCAGGCCTTGCCCCCTCAACCATTTCTTTGTAGTTGAGCACACAGGATCTGCCGAGCTCGGAAGCCGAAGCCCCGTCGAAAGCCGCGTGATGAACCACTAATGCTACTACATGGAAGTCAGTGGAAACCCGAAAAAGGTGCAGCTCGCCAGGCAACTCCTTACGAAGATCCCAGTCTCGGTCCAGACTCGGGGCCAAGCGGTTCAGGACAGCTTCAAGCAGTGGCGTGGACATCTCATAGGTCTTCAGGTCGGACAGCGTAACGGGGAATTCGAGATCCGGCCTCGGATGCCAGTAGAGGCGATGCCTGAGGTTGGTCCTCGTTTCCCTCAAGCAACTTTGGAGCTGGGGAAACGCCTTCACAGCCTTTGCAACTGCCACTTTGGCCAGCTCTTCGTTTAACGGACCCCTGATTTCGAGAGCGATCACCAGCACGTTTCTTGTGTTGGATCCGGTGGCAAGCGCAATCATCTCGGAGTTGGGATCCAGGAATTCAACAGCATGATCCATATGCAGCCTTTCTTGGGGCTTCTGCAGCCGATCGTCATCGGTGGCCAGCGATTGTGGCTGTTCCTTCCCGCGCGAATGCCGGTGCGAATGCCATGTCATATAGTATCCATATCATACGTAACAAGAGACAGTCCTCTCAGACGGGCTGCATCATGACCCGCCGGCTCCGAATGGGCGGTCGAGCAAGACCTCTGCAAGGAGCTTTATGAAGCGTTCAGTCTCAGCCAATGTGAAGTGGGAGGCCAAGGACATCAGTTGAAGATTCAAGCTCTTGCGAAACGTATAGGCGCCGAGAATCAGTGGACAGTGATAGCCCAGCTTGTAGGGAAGGGCATGGAATTCAGTGAGGTCAAGGTCTCCTGCCCGAGTCAGGTACGAATCCCCCGTCAGTCTCCCGTTCCGAACCTCGGGCCACATGATTCCGAACGGTGCTATCAAGAGAGGAATGACCGGCATTTGACATAACGCATGAGCTATTCTCTGCCTAATGGCCAATGGGAGGCAGCTCATAGCACTCGCCAGGGTGCCTGTAGCTTGAGCAAGCCTCACGTCTGCCATGCTGGCGAACTGCTCCTCACGGCCATTGGCAATCGCGCGCGAGAACTTCTCGGAAGTGGCTCGCTCATGGGGCCTGAATTTCAGAACAATCGAGGAGCTGTTGCTCGGAGCCTCAGCGTCACCGAATCTACCCCGCATCTGTACTGTGACGCAAATGGCTACCACCCCCCGCGGAACATCCAGTGCGTCGTTCCATTCATCGACAGCGGTTCCGAGAGCCCCGACGAGAACATCCATGAAAGGCTTCTTGGCTCTCGACAAGTGGCTGATGACATTTGCAGTCTGTTCGCGGGTGAGCACGGATTTCACGTAGTGATTGCCGGGCATTTCCGGGTGACCGCTTCCTCTGGGAATGGTCGGCCTGCTTCCCATCATAGTCAGAGATTTCTTGATAAGAAAAAGGGTGTCATGCCACTTTCCCGTTTTCAGTTCCACTACTTGATTTTTCACGCCCGAGGAATGCTGTGTCTCACTGGCCCATGCGGGTTCTTCACCGGTCACGATCTGGTGATAGTGGGCAAGCAGCTCTCTGAAGAACGAGGAAAGAGTCCATCCGTCGGCAGCCGCGTGATGGACAAGCGCCAGCAGGCTATGACGGTCCTCAGCCACACGAATTAAGTGAAACTCTGTGGGAGAGGTCCTCAGAAGATCCCACTCCTTTTCGATGCTCTGATGAAGATGGCGGAGCAACAATCGCTGAAAAGGGATCGACGGATCAGCCCCGGTCATCTCTGAGAATCGCAGTTCAGGAAGGGCGTCGGGATCGCGAACCCATGTCAAGCGCCGTTTCCCCGAAACCTCTATCGGCTTCACACTGCTTGCGAACTGAGGAAAATGTTCCACCGCCCGCCTCAATGCCGAGCCCATGGCCTCAACATTAGTCGGACCTTCCACGTCAAAGCCGAATATCATGATATTCTTTGCATCCGGGTAGTTGGATAACACCATGATTTCGGACAACCCGTCGAGCACACCGAGAACGTTATCGCTCTTGCCCTTTGCCATCGTCCCTCACTCATTGGGGAATTGTCTTGAATCGCATCAGGCAGGAGCCTAGCCATGAGGCTGGTGCCCCGTGGCAGTTGCCGTGAGAAGTATCCGAATTCCTTGCAGAGGATCGATGGGCAGGCCTGCCCTCTGGAAAAGGACTCCCGAGCTTGCTGAAAGAGAAGCTCCGACTATTTTGCAAACGGTCCTCCGCCCCCGGCACGGGCTATGGCCCAACACTCTCCTTCGAGATAGCACTCCAGAATGCATATTCAGCATACTTCATTGGTGTCGCCCGCGTCAACCTCGACCTGTCCTGTGCTGCACAGGCGTCTAGGGAGCATGCCGTGATCGTGACGGAGCGTGAGAGTCTTTCGGATTCGAGCAATCGCAAAATGGTGCGGAGCCAAGGCAGGAACCCAATCTGCGCACAAGGCTGCACGCCGTGCAGATTCGGAGCCCGTTTTCGCCGTGGCCGTTAGACGCCGTCAAGAACATGACGTACGGCTCGGAGCAGCTCCCTCATGTTGAAGGGCTTGATGACCGTGCCCTTGGCTTCGGAGTCGAGAAATGACTTTGTATCTCCCTTGATGGCGAGGCCGCTTGCGATCAGAGCTTTCACCTGCGGGTCGATCTTTAGCAACTCCTCAAGACATTGCTTTCCCCCCATCTCTGGCATAATGAGGTCGAGAATGACCAGGGAGACGTTGGTTCGTTCCCTCCTGTAAATCTCGACGGCCTCTTTTCCACTCCCTGCTGTAATGACCGAATAGCCAGCTTTCTCGAGGATTCTCTTGGCCAAATCCCTGATCATTGGCTCATCATCCACCACCAGAATCGTTTCAACTCCGCCAGCCGGTGTCGTTGCCGACCATTTCTGTTCCGCAGCGGTCTTGGCCGGACCGGCGGCCGGAAGGTACACGGAAAAGGTCGTCCCTTTCCCGATATCGCTCTCACAGGTGATATGGCCACCGTGCATCTTTACGATGCCAAACGTCGTAGCAAGACCAAGGCCCGTGCCGTCTCCAAGTCCCTTGGTCGTGAAGAAAGGCTCGAAGATGTGCTGTCGGATCTCCTCTGCCACCCCGTGACCGGTGTCAGAAACCCTGAGCAGGACGTACGGCCCAGGTGCCAAATCCGTATGACTCCTGCAATAATCCTCGTCGACCATCACGTTCCGCGTCTCGATTGTCAGCGTGCCGCCCTCCGGCATGGCATCTTGCGCGTTCAGTGCCAAGTTTATGAGCATTTGCTCAATCTGGGTGGAATCGGCTCGCACGAGGTCTAATCCCTCTTCCAAACGGAGGTCGATTTCTATCATCTTGGGAATCGTTCGATACAGGAGTCTTTCAGTAGCCCTTACGTCGTCATTGAGGTTGATGAATTCGAACTTTGTGTCGATTTTTCTGCTGAACGTGAGGATCTGTTTGACGAGGTCCGCTCCGCGGTGAGCGGCCTGACGGATCGCATCAATCTCGTCGAATTTCATCCTTTTGTCGGCAAGGTCCATTTCAAGCAGCTCCGCATGACCGGAAATGATGTGCAGGAGATTATTGAAGTCGTGGGCTATACCACCAGCGAGCGTTCCCACCGCTTCCATCTTCTGGGCCTGCCGTAATTGCTCCTCCAATTGCCTTTGTTGGGTAATGTCCTCCACTATGGCCTGACATCCGGTGATAGTCCCGTCCCGGTCGGAGAGTGGCGTCAAAAGCAGCCTGAGATGCGACTGTTTGCCCCACTTGCTCAGGTAAGGAATTTCCTTCAATATTCGGACACCCGTTCGCATGCAGGATTGAAAGGCTGCCGAGACTCCCGACTCGACTAGGTTCGGTAACTCGAACATGTTGATCGCCTTGGTAGCCGCTACGGACGGAGAGCCCATGACTTCCAAGACCATCCGATTCACCTCAAGGATATTGCCCTGGGTGTCAACCGAAAGTATTCCGACCGGAGAATTGTCGAAGAGTAGTCTGTACTTCTCCTCACCTACTTTGAGTGCCTCCTCCGCGATCTTTCGCTCTGTGATGTCGGTAAACATGGCAAAGGAGCCACGGAAAGTGCCGTCCTTATCCAAAAGTGGGGCAGCGGATACGAGCATCCAGGCCTCTTGGCCATCCTTGCACTTGAACTTCCGCTCATAGAAATCGCTTTCGCCTCGTTTGCGCCGCTCCACGCGTTCCTGGTGATCGCTCAGGTCTTCCTCGAATATGAAGGTGTGTACTGGCCGGCCCAGCATTTCTTCTGGCGAGTATCCGAGCATCGTAGCCATCTTCCGGTTCACGAAAGTAATATTGAGATGCTCGTCCATGGACCAGATCCCTTCGTTGGCTGTCTCCACCATGCGACGGTAGCGCTCCTCGCTCTCCCTTAGGGCTTCTTGAGCACGTTTGAGCGCGGTAACATCGCGGGAGATTCCGTAAATCCCGATGGGGGTACCGTTCTCGTCCCTTATGAAGGCCACCACCGACTGGAGGCACACAATGGACCCGTTTTTGTGCCAGTAGTCTAGATCTAGCAGCACCGACTTCCCTTCCTGAACGCCCTGTTCTCTCTCGATGGTCAGTTCCTCGACGAGTTTCTGACGGACGAATTCGAGTGATTCGGGGGTGAGCTGATCCTCTACGTCTTGAAGCATCCGTTCCTCAGGGGTAAATCCCAGGACTTTCTGGATCGATGGGCTCACGAATGTGGTACGCAGATTCAGGTCCATCGTCCACAGCACGTCGCTGGCGTGTTCGGCAAGAAAGCGATATTTGGCTTCACTTCTCCTGAGCTCATCCTCAGCAATCTTTCGATCTGTCACATCTCGGGCAATCGCGTAGATCAACTCGCCTTCAGGCCGTGAGCGCCACTCAATCCATCGATACGTTCCGTCTTTGCACCGATAACGATTCTCGAAATTTCGCACTTCCGCCTGTGCCTTGAGCTGAGACATGACAACCAAGGTTGCTTCGACATCGTCTGGGTGCACGAAATCGAGGAATCGTCGCCCCTCGATATCAGGTACCGGATATCCAAGCGTTCTCTCCCACTCGTGGTTCACGCGAAGGAAATATCCTTCCGTGTCCGCGATGCACAAGAGGTCAAGGCTAGAATCGAAGTATCGTTCAAGTTCTTCCGTCTTCTGCCTGAGGATCTCCTGGGCCCTGATTCTTTCTTGCATCTCCCGATGCAGTTCCTCGTTAGCCCGGACGACCTCCGCATTCCTCTTTGCGACATCTTGCTTCAACCTGTCACTCTGCTGAGCGAGCTCTTCTGCTTGAGACAGATTTTCGAGAATCAAGGCCAGCATCACAACAGCGTTTTGAACCAAGGCCACCGTATCCGAAGCTACTGTTTCCCATGGTCCGTGAACGATAATCCTGCCAAGACACTGTTTCGATGTAACAAGCTCCAGAAAGTGCGGGACACTCGTTTCGCGACTTGTGGAAAATTCGAATTGGAGATCTTCAAACAGGTGAGAGAGGGCCTCTGTGAAGACTTCTACAACTCTCTCCCGGCTCTTCAACCGGGTCAGGCTCACCATCAAGAGAAACAGCTCGTTGCCCAGATTCTGTGGCGTCGTCACGTCTGACTCCTATTTCGACGGAAGAAATTCCGGGGCATTCTCGGCCAGCCAGCGGTCGGGGTCAACGAAGTAGGGATTTTGGAAGATCGCTTCCCCACTCACCGTGAACGGATGAGTCCGCAGTACTTGCATGATGGTCGCACCCGAAAACTTGTTTACATTGTACATACAGATGCTGACCCAGGGCTTTCCCGGTATGAAGTAGTTCAGCCTGGATTCGTAGACCATCAGATTCTCGATACCGGGAATGGCTTCTAGCGCCCAGACCATTTCAGCAGTTGCCCGTATGTTCCGTGGACCCGCTTTCTGGCTTTGAGAGAAGAAGGCATTCAGGCCCTCGTCCATGGCCCACGGGGAAAAGGTGCCATCAGGATAATAGAGCTCGCTGGCTGACAGAATCTGAAACCGGTTGAGATCGTGGAGGCGATCAGGGGTCTCCGGGAACCGACGCACGTATTCGTCACGGAAATTCTCTGCGCTCCTCTCAGTCGGGCAGTATAGCTGTAGATCTCCCTCTCTGTCACCCTGGTTCAAGAATCCCATGATGATACCGTCGCGCTCTTGCTCAGTTTCGTACAGGCCGCACATGTGAAATCCCCAGTTAGCGGTCCAATCCCCGAAGCCAAGGTGCACAACCGGCTGGTTAGAAGTGTGTACATGCATGTCTTCCCTCCTCAAGTGCCTGACAGGCGCTTCGCTTCTTGTCGCACGAAGATTTGCCGGCACTCCTCACGTGAGGCGCTGGCGACCTTCATCAAATGGCTCTTTCCTCTGCTAGCACTTTTCCGAGGACGTCCAAGAGTTGGCGTATGTCGTATGGCTTGTTGACGAACCCTTTTGCTCCGGATGAAAGAGTTTCCTTGGTAGCCCCGTTTGCTGAATAGCCGCTGGCTATGATCACTTTGACCTGAGGATTCAGTTCTCGGAGGGCCAGGAGGCATTTCTTGCCACCCATTTCTGGCATCATGAGATCCAGGATTACAAGAGCGATTTCGTTTCCTCGTCGTGCGTACATGTTCACGGCCTCTTTGCCATTGGATGCCGTGACAACCTTGTAACCAGCCTTGGTGAGAATCCGGACTCCGAGGTCACGAACATGCTCTTCATCGTCCACAAGAAGAATGGTCCCGGAGCCCTTTCGAGGAATAATCTTCACTGCCGTTCCCGTGAGCTCTTTGTCAGCGACGATTGCAGGAAAATATATCTTGAACGTTGTTCCCGCACCAGGTTCGCTGTAACACATAATGTACCCCCGGTGCTGCTTGACAATTCCGTACACAGTGGCAAGCCCCAGACCGGTGCCTTCTCCCTGATCTTTGGTTGTGAAAAAGGGCTCGAAAATGTGCTGCAAGGTTTCTCTGTCCATACCGTGACCGGTGTCCGACACGGTAAGAAGAACATACCGACCCGGTGTGGCACCAAGGTGAGCCCGGCTATAGTCCTCGTCAAGGGTTACATTCTTCGTCTCGATGATGAGCCTGCCTCCCGTCGGCATGGCGTCCCTTGCGTTGACGGCAAGATTCACAAGGACCTGATCCACCTGAGTGGGATCGGCGTTTATGGCGGCGAGGTCGTCGGCCAGGATAAGCTCTATATGGATCAACTTGGATATGGTGCGCGAGAGCATCTTTCGCAGTTGCTCTATTCGTCTGTTCAGGTTGATGTGAAGGGGCTTTATCTCGGTCTTTCTGCTAAATGTCAGCAATCTTTGGACAAGGTCCGCGCCATTTCGTGACGCCTGATTTATCCTTGCCAAATCTTCTCTGAAACGGCTTGGCAACTGTTCGTCCGAAAGAACCAATTCCGAGTATCCGAGAACTACCTGTAAGATGTTGTTGAAATCATGGGCAATGCCTCCTGCCAGAGTCCCCACCGCTTCCATCTTCTGGGCCTGGTAAAGCTGCTTGGACAGCTCCAGGGTCTCTGTGATATCACGCTTCACAGCCACAAAGTTCATGATCTTACCTGATGTGCCTTTTACCGGTGAGACCGTGGCATCTTCGTAATAGATGCGTCCGTCCTTCTTCCGGTTTGTAAACCGTCCAGACCAGGTTTTGCCAGACTTGATGGTATCCCACAAATTCCGATAGAAAGCCGGATCATGCTCTCCGCTCCGGAAGACCCGTGGTGTGTTTCCCACCAGCTCTTCCCGACTGAAGCCAGTGATCCTTTCGACCGCCGGGTTCACGTACTGAATCACTCCGTCCTTGTCCGTGATCAGAACCCCTTCGGCAGCTTGCTCTATGGCGGTTGCAAGGCGTTTCTGAGCTTCCTGTGCCTTTCTTGCTTCTGACATGTCTCGAACGGACGCTATTCGGGCAGTGCCTCCTTCATAAGGAACGTTCTTGCCCTTGACTTTGATTGGGACTATTCCACCGTCTTTGCGCAAGATTGCAGATTCATACTCGTCTTCGCTTCCTGAGAGCATGTGTTGGAGGGCAATACCCTTGTACTCGGGGACGACCATGTCGACAACGTTCATCCCGATGAGTTGATCTAGAGAATATCCCGACATCTTGCAGAACACGTCATTGCAGTCCAGAATCACACCTTCTTTGCTTATCACGATACCCTCGAAAGCGCCGTTCGCGAGTATTCGGAAACGTTCCTCGCTTGCACGTAAAGCCTCTTCTGACTTCTTGAGCTCCGTGATGTTCCGGACGGCCTCGATTGCACCCACCACGTGTCCATCCGCGTCGTACAGAGGCGCAGCCACATTCCAGAACCACGTTGGACCTTGACCGCGAAAATCGGGAAGGTAGGTCTCTGAGACGATCTGGTTTCCTTCCCGTTTTACGAACAGGTATCTTGAGGCGACCTCTTCGTCGAAATTGAGGACCAGATCCAGCATGACGGGGCGTCTCGTGCCGTAAAAGGGGAGGGCATACTCGTAATCGCCTTTGCCGAGCATTGTGAAACCAGGGACACCGGTCAACTCCTCCATAGCCTTGTTCCAGGCTATGAGACGACCGTCGGAGTCTATGACCATCGTCGCGTCCGGGAGAAACTGAATGATTTGGTCGAGACGGTGATGAGAAATCCTCAATTCTTCCTCTGACTTCTTTCTGTCAGTGATGTCGGCAATTACCCCTATGGTTGCCACGTGCTTTCCGTCAGGACCTCGAACCGGAGATATTGACACGTCAGCCCAAACGGTGGTTCCGTCTTTCCGCACATAGCGTTTCTCGAACCGGTAAGAGTCCGCACGCCCTTGAACCATTTTCTGATACCGTGACCGTGAATCATCCAGGTCCTCAGGATGCGTGATATCGAATATTGTCAGATCCGTGAGCTCATCCACTGAGTATCCCAGCATTTGGGCAAGAGAAGCATTTACCTCGAGGAGACGTCCTTCGGCATCCACTAAGTCGACTCCGATTGCTGCGTTCGCGAAGACACTCCTGTATCGGTTTTCAGCATTCTTCAGATCTTGCTCTGCTTGCTTGAGCGCTGTGATGTCCGACCCCACGGCAAGAATCTCCGTAACTCTCTGAGCTTTATCGACAATGGCTTTGTGGGTCCACGCCATCCAGATCCGGCGACCATCGCGGCAGACGTTTTCATTGACGCTGTTGACGTAGAGCTCAGGATGGGTGGCGATATCCTCGACCATTGTGGTCAAGTCGCGGCCTGTAGATTCTCTTTTGGGAATCAGGATGCCGACGTGTTCTCCAACTGCCTCGTCTTGACTGTAACCAAAGAGCGACTGCGCGTACTCGTTGAGGTACGTGATGGTACCATCGGCCTTCCACCTGATTATTGCACTGTTGGCATTCTGGACTAGATCTCGATACTTCCTTTCGCTTTCCCGCAAGGCTTTCCTATTCTCTATCTGGTGCTCGTAGTCCAGAAAGAGGCGACAAATCAGCATCGTAGCGAAGGGATAGACAATAAGAATCGGCAGAGCTAGTTGCCGAATAACCTCTAAGCCTGCTCCACCAGGAAGCGCCATCATCAGCCCCAGCATGATGACGTGCACAAGCAAGCCGAAAACATAGAGCGAGAATAAGGTTAGTTGGGCGTGAGCCCCCTTCCGCAAGAAATAGAATATTACGCCAAGGGCTGCCGATTCCATTATCACGCCGACGCCGACCCAGGCCCCGGCTCCGCCCAGCCAAAGCCGATAGGCGCCGCACATGGTCGCGGCAATGGAAGCAACCAGGGGGCCGCCAAACAAACCCGAAACACCGAGAATAATCGATCGACCGTCGATGATAATACCGGGCATAAAATTCAGAGGGGTCATCATGCCCACTAGCCCCACTCCTCCGAAGAGGATGCCGGATAATATCTGGTGTCCAACGCTGTTTTTTTCAAAGGTCGATCCGATAACCTGGTATGTCGCCGCCAGTGCGACCAGGAGAGCGACGTTTTGGATGAGGTTGAGAATGATCAAATGAGCCTCCACCTCTCTTTCATTTTCCCGTGGATGCGGTCGGGGCTGTCACCTTGGCCCGTAACCTGTTTCATAAGAGGTCCTGAACGGCTTGGATTAGTTGCCCCATCTCATACGGTTTCTTCACAAAGCGTCTTGCCGATAGTCGGAGACGCAGGCTTTCCGCTGAGTCCAGTGAGTGCCCCGTCGAGACGATTACCTTCGCTCGGGGATTGATCTGGAGAAGTTGTTCAATGCATTTCTCGCCCCCCATTTGAGGCATCATGAGATCGACTACTACGAGTCCTATGTCCGACGGTTCCCTTGCGTAGATCTTCAAAGCCTCCTCGCCGCTCGACGCGGTAATCACGGGATAGCCCGCTCGTTCCAGTATGCGTTTGCCAAGGTCGAGGACATACTCTTCATCATCAACCAGGAGTATCTTCCCGCCCGCAGCATCGTGTCCTTCAGTTTTCGGCCTGTTCTCGACCCAAGGCCCATGAACAGCCGGCAAGTACACGGTGAATGTCGTTCCCTTTCCCGGCTCACTCTCGCACGTAATCCAGCCTCCATGTTGTTCCACGATACTCTTCGCGACAGGAAGACTCAGGCCGGTACCCTTCTTGAAGTCCCATCCCTTGGTCGTAAAGAAGGGATCGAAGACCCTCTCCGCCGTCTCTTTGGTCATGCCGGTGCCCGTGTCCGCGATCGCTATTAAGACATGGGGCCCTGCCTTGGCGTTGGTATGCAGCCGACAGTATTCTTCGTCTACCAAGGTGTTCCTCGTTTCAATCGTGATGCTTCCCCCCTCAGGCATGGCTTCCTTGGCGTTGATGCACAGATTCATGAGAACCTGCTCGATCTGAGATGCGTCTGCGTTGATCATGTCTAGGTCCTGCTCAAGAATCGTCTCAATTTCGATCGCCTTGGGAAAAGTCCTTTCCATAAAGGCTACCGCTTGTTCGACAACCCGATTGAGGTTCAATTCATGAGGTTCGATCTCCCCTTTCTTGCTCAACGCTAGCAACTTCTGGACCAACTCTGCGCCCTTGCGGCCCGTTTGCACAATCTTCTGCAGGTCCGAATATTCCGGATCTTCCTCTGTTTTTTCCGAGAGTATCAATTCCGTGTAACCGTTGATGATGGTGAGCAGATTGTTGAAGTCGTGGGCAATGCCACCAGTCAGGGTCACGACAGCTTCCATCTTCTGTGCTTGGAAAAGCTGGCTGCGCAAGCTCTCCCGCTCCTGCTCAGTCTTCTTGCGTTCGGTGATGTCCTGAGCAGTTCCGAATAGTCGAATGATCTCACCCTGAGCATTTCTCTGCGGGTAACCTTTGGCGTTCACCCATCGGATGCTGCCGTCTGGCCGGATCACTCGAAACTCGATGTCAAAAGGTGCGCCTTCACTGCTCAAGGCCTCGACCGACCGTTCCAGCAATTCCCAGTCGTCCAAATGGATAATGTCCCTGTATGCGCCAAGGGAAGGCTCACCCTTTTCAGGATCGAGTCCAAATATGTGAAATATCTCCTCAGACCAAGTGGAAGTGCCAGGCAAGCTCTCCAGTTCCCAGTGGCCGATGTGGGCAACCCGCTGAGCTTCCCTCAAAAGGGCTTCACTCTTGGCCAAGGCTTCTTCTTGTCGAACTTTCTCAGTTACATCCCTAAATACGATGACGACGCCCAAGATCTCGCCGCTCTCGGCCCGAATTGGGGCACCGCTGTCAGCCAATATGCGCTCCTTTCCGTCCTTGGCTATCAGCATCGTGTTGTTGGCAAGTCCGACGCTCTCACCTGTCTTCAGAACTTTATCCACTGGGTTTCCACAGGCTTCACGAGTCAGAGCGTTGACAATGACAAACACCTCTTGCAGCGGATTCCCCCGCGCTTCGGCCTCGGTCCATCCAGTGAGCTCTTCTGCTCGGCGGTTGAGCGCGGTGATCCTGCCTTTCGTGTCAGTGCTGATGACCCCGTCCCCTATGGAGCGCAGAGTAACTTCCAACCGCTCGCGCTCGATGGCCAACTCCTTCGTGCGCTCAATGATCCGTTGTTCCTGCTCATCATTCGTCTTCCTCAACTCGATTGACATCCTGTTGAACGCGGCAACGAGATCACGAACTTCTCTCACCTTCGGCTCAGGAATGGTCTCCCCAAGCCTTTCGTGCTCAGACGCTATCAGCACGGCGTGTTCTTGAATTTCCGCCAAGGGGCCTATCACGAGTCGCTCGTTCCCAATCCATATCAAAAGGAAGCCACCACCAAGCACTACCAATAACAATCCAGATAAGTAATAAGAGAAGCGGGTGGCGCTGGAGAAAGCCCCTGAAAGCGGAATTCTTACGGAGATGGCTTGCGCCACTTCGTCGACTCTTCTGTGGAAACTGCGGTCAGGGCCGTAATGTCGGACTAAATCCCCCGGTGCCTGTTCAGGAGAGCTGTGACAACGCAAGCAAGACTCTTCCATTGTTTCCCCGCGTCTCAGAAGAGTAAAATAGGGTTTGTCGTCCAAGACGCGAATTGCTGACTTCGTTGTCAGGTGGGGATTTCTCTGGAGGTCCAGGAGAAATGCCCTCTCGTGATCGTCCGCCTCGTTTTCGGGAGACCGGGCGTTTATGGCGCACTCCTTGTAATAATAGGGGCTTGGATTGAAGTGACGGAAATACTTATCCATTTTCCTGATTGCATAGGTTGATGACATCCACACAGGCTCAAAGTAGTCTTTCGAGGTAATCGGACCGAGCTGTTCAAAGAGCTTTGGCTTGAGGTCCTGCGAGAAATACGTGTGAATGGCGAGATTGTGATCGAGCAGCATGCGGGCTGCCTGCTCAGCATCGGTAAGCGCAAGGCGCTTCATGCCAATGTTCACTAGCACCACCACGACAATCGACAAGGTTGCGAACAGCAGACCGAGCGCCAGGGCCAAATAGGTCTTCGTGCTAAAGGGGTTGCCCATCACCCACCACTCCTTCCATCAAATGTCTCCCGCTGCTCTTACAAAAAAGGTCTGTGACCAGGCTCTGAACCATTGAGTGTTTTGTCAAAGGGAGCGTAAACCGAGACGCAGATCAAGTCAATGACTTGTCAGGGAAAAGAGAAGAACTGCCTGAACGCTGCAGTCCTGAGGGGCGTGAGCCGGAAAGACTTTGACCGACTCGTGCCGGTTTTTTCTTGATTCGTCTTAAAGGGTACATTACAGGACACCGTGTGCTTGAAACATCATGAATAGTCGGGAGGTATAGATGAGGACCATATTGGCCCTTATGGTGACGGGCCTGATCCTGTGCTTGGGGTTTGGTTGGGCGGCTGCAGGTGCGCCGGCAATGTCTGCCGATGAAGCCTTGGCGCTGCTCAAAGAAGGGAATGAGCGTTACGTCTCTTCTCAGGCACAGCATCCAAATCAAGGAATCAAGAGACGGATTTCCACAGCGACCAAGGGTCAGCAGCCCTTCGCAGCCATACTGTCCTGCTCGGATTCCCGTGTGCCTGTGGAAGTCCTCTTTGACAGAGGGGTGGGTGACATATTCGTGATCCGAGTTGCGGGCAACGTGGCAAACACGGATGAAACCGGCTCCATCGAATATGCCGTAGACCATCTGGGTACGCCGGTATTTATCGTCTTGGGACACACGAATTGCGGGGCTGTAAGCGCAGTTGTAAAAGGAGCGGACCTTCACGGGAACATCATTCCCATACGCAACGCCATTTTTACGGCTGTAACCACCGCAAAGACGAACCATCCGTCCGCGACCGGAGAGAAGCTCATAGACGAGGCCATCAGAACTAACGTGTGGCAGGCCATTGAAGACGTTTTCCGCACCAGCCCCATAACTGTCGCCCGGGTCAGGTCCGGCAAGCTCAAAGTGGAAGGGGCGGTCTATGACATAGAAACCGGCGCTGTGACCTGGATGGGCCCGCATCCGAAGCAGGCTGACTTGCTGTCTGATAAAGCGCATTAGCTTCAACAGGCGAGAGCCATGACAAGGGAAGTCCTCCTGAGAGGAGGCTTCCCCGAACAGAGGGGGGCCTCACGTGGTCCAAATGGCTCGTAGGGGAAGGCTGCCGGTCCGAGTTGGAATTTGGAGCTCCACTATAACGTCCATCAGATAAGAGAGAACTTTTATTCTCTCTATCCCGTTCAGCTTTCGCTTTTGGAGACAGAGCTTCCGTGAGAGGAGGGCCTGTCTCATCGTAGCGCGTCCCTTATACAGTACCGGCCATTGAAATTCGCGGCACTCGACTGCGATGACAGCCACGCCCAGTCCATGTGTGGCCGTAGAGAGGACCTGTTCTTGCCCCATACTGTGGTCCGCCTCTCCCGCATCTCTGAAGGAGCTCCGCTATAGTAACCATTCGGCCTGAGCAGGAGCAGGCAATTGTTCGTGAGAAATCATTGACGATTTTGGTCCGTAGGCCGAGCGTATCTGAGTGTTTGCCTGTTGTGAAAAATTCTTCTTGACATTCTGTCACGAGTAGCTATCAATATATCAACAGGTATTGATATATTGATTCTTGGGCAGCTCCCAATACCCCGGGGCAGAGGATAAGTTGCCAGACAAAGAACAAGATAGACCATCCGATCTCAACCAGAGTCTCGGCGTCGTGGCGTTTGTCGGCAAGAGCCTTTCAGATGAGAACCGGCTCCGAATTCTCCTGTCGCTGTGCAACGGTAAGAAGACCGTTTCCACCATAGTGGAGGAGATGAGTCTGTCCCAGCCGTTGGTTTCTCATCATCTCAAGGAATTGAGGCGCTGCCTGCTAGTGAACGTGGAACGCAAGGGGTTGTTTGTGTACTACGAGATCGCTGATGAGAGAATTATCGATATTATTCGGCAGCTTGCCCTCCTGGCAACGGACCTCTTGTCCAAAAGGAACACCTTCTAGCCTGTGGAGATGAACACATGAGCAAGGGCAGAGTTCAGGAGCTTATCGATTCAATGGATCCGCTCGAAGCGGCGGCCGAAATGGCCCAAGCAGCAAAGAAACTCTTCTCTCTGTTAGGCGAAGAGGCACTCCGCGACTTCCTGACCACCCTGATCGGGGATGAGCGCCAAGACAAAATTGCCGGCCTCGTCCACTTATGACTGGCTACGTGCATGGACGAAGGTGTCGATCCAACAGCGATGTGTCGGAGCTTGGTAGAGAAAATCAGCCAGTCCGAGCAACTGCGTTCGGTGGCTCACCCGGAGATACTTGTGCTGTTCGAGGACTGGTTGGAAGAATTGGAAAACGAGGCGGTCACAACAATCAAGCGTGGTGGGTCGCTTAGCCCCGAAGCCCTTTCTGAAGAGTTGGGTTTGTCGGAATCCGGGGCGATGTTTCTTATTGCGAAGCTCAAGAGGGAGAGCAAGATTTAGACTTCTCTCATGCTGGACCGGAGGCTGACATGGCGATCGAAGTGAACTGGAAAAGACTTGGGCTACCGCTCCTGGCGATCACGTTTACCGTAGGGGTCCTGTGGTTCACCAACGGTGCAGTGACGCCACGGGAACCTACCTGGAATGATGTTGTCGCGGAAGCGACCAATGGTGGATACCGGCTCATCAATACCGATGAGCTTAGGCAGCGATACGAAGCGGATCCCGGGAGCATTTTGCTGATAGATACCCGCCAAGAGTGGGAATTCGCGATGGGGCACATAAAGGGTGCGACGAATTTCCCTATGGAGCCAACCGCGTGGTCGAGGTGGTGGAAGAAGGGCGAACTGGCAGCGGAGCTCGGCCCTGACAAGGATCGCTTCATCGTGTTCTACTGAGCGGGTCTTACCTGAGTCCGCAGCGACTCCGCCGCTCGGGTAGCGGTGAAATTGGGCTATAAGAACGTCTTTCGTGACCCCAGAGGGTTTCCAGAATGGGAGGCGGCAGGGCTTCCTGTTCAAAGCATCCCGGTCGATCAGACGAGAGCTGTCTCGGAGCCGATGGGTTCCGGTCCGTTGTTCGGTTGGGCTATGCTCTGGACATTGCTGGGAGTCTTCGCCGGCGGGCTTGCGCTCAACCTGACTCCCTGCGTTTATCCTTTAATTCCTGTCACGGTCTCCTATTTTGGAGGCCGGGCCGCACGGGGCCGAGGAAAACTAGCTGTCCATGGTTTGCTATACCTCGGAGGACTGTCGGTCACAAACTCAGTGTTAGGGGTAGTGGCCGCTCTTACCGGGAGCCTGATGGGGGCCGCACTTCAAAACCCCATCGTGTTGGTGGTTGTCGCGGGTGTTCTCATTTTCTTCTCCACTAGCCTGTTCGGACTCTGGGAGCTGCAACTTCCTCAGAGTCTTACGAGTGCGGCATCCAAGTCCTACACAGGCTATTTTGGCACGTTGTTTATGGGCTTGACCCTCGGTGTGGTGGCGGCCCCGTGTCTGGGACCTTTCGTACTGGGTTTGCTTACCTGGGTGGCGAGTATGGGCAGCCCGTGGCTGGGGTTCCTCATTTTCTTCACCCTGAGCGTGGGCCTGGGAGTTCCGCTCTTCTTTCTGGCGATGTTTTCCGGGAGCCTGGAAAGACTCCCCGGTTCGGGTGAGTGGATGCTGTGGGTGAGGAAACTCATGGGATGGGTATTGGTCGCGATGGCAGCTTATTTTCTCAGTCCCCTGTTTCCCTCTTCCGTCAGTGTGTTTGTCCTGTCAGGAGTGGCTCTCGCTGCAGGGCTACACTTGGGATGGATAGATGGCACTCACGGCGGCTTCAAGACATTCCGAGTTGTGAGAAACTTTGCGGGGATAGCCGGTCTGGTTGTCGCAGTATTTCTCATCGGTTCATGGTTGAAGCAAGGGCCTGGAGTCTCGTGGCAACCATATTCTTCTGACGTCATGGAACAAGCCCGAACGTCTGGCAGACCGGTGATCGTAGATTTCTCCGCCACATGGTGTACGCCGTGCCGTGAGCTCGAGCACATTACGTTTCGTGACCCTCAAGTGGTGAAACAGGCTCAAGACAACTTCGTCATGGTCAAGGTTGACCTGACAAGAAAGGGAAATTCGCTCTTCGAGAGGCTCGCGGCAGAGTATTCCATTAAGGGGGTTCCCACGGTCGTGTTCCTCGATAGTCAGGGGCGGGAACGTAAGGATCTGCGCCTGGTTGACTTTGTTCCCCCGGACCAATTCCTCAGTAGAATGACCCAAGTCAGGCAATTATCGGGCTCAGGTTCATGAGAGCCCAGAAGAATAAGGAGGAAAGACACATGTTGAAAGTGCGTTTCTTTCTGAATGAACCTAATGGTAAGCCTTGAAGACACTTCAAAGAGATGGCGTCCAGGTTGGGCGCACAGTATCCCATTGACATCGAGACAACCTCGAAGCCCCATGCCGAGTACAGAACAGACGAATGGGCTGACACGGAACTGCCTTGCGCTCCCGCAATTATGATCGGCGAAGAGGTCGTTGCAGAAGGCTCGGATGTGTCTGAGGATAGTGTCGTGGGTGAGATCCGAAAACAACTGGGTATGCCGCCGCTCGAACCGGAGAAGAAAGGGGTTCTCGGCCGTCTGTTCTCGTGACACCGCCGCAAAGGTATGGCCGGGAGAAAAATGAGAAAAATGGCAGAATCTCGAGAGCCTTCGTCGGTCATCGCAATGCGGCCCTGCTGCGTCAGACTGAAACACCACATGGGGGAATTGACAGGTGACTAGCGCGAGACCAATTTACGAGAAATTCTCTTACAGATTCGTGCTGATTACGATCGCCGGTGCACTCATCGTCGCTGGAACATTGCTCTTGCCGGTGAGGCAGTACCTTGTGGCTGCACTGGAGTGGACCCAGGGTCTTGGGGCATTGGGTCCCATCCTTGTAGCACTCTTCTACATCGTGGCCTCCGTGTTCCTTTTGCCTGGATCGGTACTGACTCTAGGGGCGGGTTTTCTTTTCGGCGTTCCTGTCGGTCTGCTGAGCGCATGGACGGGAGCCACTCTGGGTGCCTGCGTAGCTTTTCTCGTGGGCCGAACCCTTGCCCGTGATTGGGTTGCACGCAAGGTCTCTGGAAACCCCAAGTTCTCAGCAGTAGATGAAGCCGTAGGCAAAGAGGGATTCAAGATTGTGCTCCTTCTTCGTCTAAGCCCCATCTTTCCCTTCAATTTTCTCAATTATGCTCTTGGGCTGACGAAAGTATCGTTCGGCAGATATGCTCTTGCTTCCCTTATTGGGATGCTGCCCGGTGGTCTCATGTACGTCTATTTCGGTTCCGCTGCCAGATCGCTTACAGAAGTAGCGGCAGGCAAGGTTGAAGAGCGGGTGGCAGGTCAGGTCTTCTTTTGGGTAGGGTTGGCTGCAACGATTGTGGTTGCAGGCTTTGTCACTCGTCTGGCGACAAAGAGCCTGAAAGAGGCGGAGAAGGTCTCCAAGATTCTGGAGCCGTCCGTTTCAGCCAGAGCCAGGTAGTGAAGCAACGACTTCATGATATATCTGCAAATCATTCCATACCACGGGAGACGAAGCATGGATGTCACATTCTCAGACTTTCTCGGGCGAGATCTGATCCTTCCCGGTGACCGCTTATACGATCCAATGGAGGGCCTGTGGATCAAGCGAGAAGATGACGAGAGACTTGCAGTAGGAATGACGGAGCCGACGGTCCTCATGGGAGGGACTGTTCGAGAAATCGAGGCACTGGTTGAAGACGGTCGCCATGTGGAGCCCGGGGACACGGTCCTCCTGGCTCTGACTGGGAAGCTCAAGTATCTGGGTGCTCCTGTGGCCGGTACTCTAATCTATTCGGCGGATCTTGCTTCGTTGCCGCAGAAGATCGGAGAAAACCCTTACGAAGCGACGCTGTTCCATATCGTTCCGGACAAGGCCGAGAACCCGAACCTTCTTGACGCGTCAGGCTACGCGACGGCTCTGAAGGACTCTGATGGGGCACGCAATCCGGGTGGGCACAAAGGCGGGGCTTCTCCTACCTGTAAGGCCGTGTACGCTGGCCTGGGAGAGCAAACCATCAAGGAAAATACCTGATCGATTCTTGTGGCGATTGATTGACCGCGACCATGATAATGGCCTCTGGGAAAGTCCGTCATCTTGAGTACCCCGTTTCAACAATATGGTCGCGTATTAGCTTCACGCCCTTTTCAGGGAAAGGCGGGTTTCAAGAAAGTGTCTCAAAAGCCGGCAGTCCGTGATGATCGTGGCACACCCCCTCACCCTGACCCTCTCCCCCGAAGCGGTGGAGAGGGGATTCTTCCAGCTCCCTCTCCCTCTGGGAGAAGGTTGGGGTGAGGGTGCCTTTCCACGCATCGACGCTCAATCGTGCTACGATTTCTGGTGTGTCCCGAGTTTTGAGACATTTTCTCAACCCCCCCTACATCTGGTGCTCCGGTACTTCTACCGCAACGGTCAACGCTTAACCCCACAATAGGGGCAGGTTTCAAACCTGCCCTCCATTGAAACAGGCTCTGAACCTGCCCTTCCCTAAAGGGGGCTGTTTCCCAAGTACCTAACCGTACTTTTGAAATCCTGTGCTAAGGGCTTGAACCCTCACCGGCCTCAGGTTGTCCTGGGGGTTCCTCGTCGCGTGTATGGACGGGGTGATCCAGAGAGCGTCCCACGGCAAGCTTGTTGATAAGGCTAGCCTGGTATCCGGCTCCAAAACCGTTGTCGATATTGACGACTGACACGCCGGAAGCGCAACTGTTTAGCATGCTCAGGAGAGCCGCTACTCCTCCGAAACTCGCTCCGTATCCAATGCTGGTGGGCACTCCAATGACCGGGCAGGAGACGAGGCCGCCCACGACGCTCGCCAGGGCTCCCTCCATGCCCGCTACAACAATTGCCACGTTTGCCCGATAGAGGTCTTCACAGCTCATCAAGAGCCGGTGAATTCCCGAAACCCCTACATCATACATACGACTGACCAGGTTACCCAGAGTTTCAGCCGTGATGGCTGCCTCTTCCGCGACCGGAATATCTGAAGTTCCGGCACTGACTACGGCAATGTGCCCAATCTTTTCTACTTCGCGAGGGTTGATCACAAGCATCCTCGCCATCTCGTGATAGCGGCAATCCTGCACCACCTGGCTCACTGCGTCATATACTTCCTTGCTGGCCCGTGTAGCAAGAATGTTACTGTGACGCTGTCCTATTCGCTCAACGATTCCCCTGACCTGTGCGATGGATTTCCCCTCGCAGTAGATTACTTCAGGCACCCCCAGTCTGATACAGCGATGGACGTCGATCTTGGCATATCCTAGGTCCTCGAAGGGGAGTCTCTTCAGCCTCTGCACAGCCGCTTCCAAGGTCATGCGACCTGCTCGAACGTCTTCAAGGAGTGCCAGCAGTTGCACGCCGTCCATGCCTGTCAATTCCCCGGCTGAATGGCGCGATTGAGGCTGCCAGTCGAATAACCCTCCAGGTCAAGAGACACGAAGAGGAACCCCAACTGCTTGAAATTGGCGACAATTTGCCTCCTAGGCTCGTCCGCCATGATCCTATTCATGGCCTTTTCTTCAATCTCAATTCGCGCGGTATCGCCTTCGTATCGGACTCTGACCTGGGTTTCGGGGACAAGACTTCGCAGGAATTCTTCGGCCAGATCGATCCGGCCGAGCTTCTCTTCGGTAATAGGGCTTCCGTAGGGAATGCGGGACGCCAGACAGGCGCAGGACGGCTTGTTCCACGTGGTCAAGCCGAGCTTCTTCGACAGGGTTCGGATTTCCTCCTTTGTGAGCCCGACCTCCCGCAACGGACTTTTCACTCCCAATTCCTCGGTCGCTATCATTCCCGGCCTGTAGTCAGTACCATCGTCTGCATTTGTCCCGTCCAGGATCTCGGCTAACCCCCGCTCTTGTGCCAAAGCCACCAGGCCGGTGAACCTAATCTTCTTGCATACGTAACACTTGTTAGGCGGGTTGCTGACGAAATCGGGCATTTCAAGCTCTCGCGAACGCACCACAAGGTGCTCGACAGCCATATTCTGTGCCTGGCGACGGGCATCCTCCCGCTCATGACGGGCAGTAGTAGGAGAGTCCGCTGTGACCGCCAGCACACGATCGCCGAGCACATCTTTGGCCACCTTGAGCAGGAGCGTGGAGTCCACTCCCCCGGAATAGGCCACCAGGACGCTCCCCATTTCTTTCAGTCGGTGCTGGAGGGCCGCATGCTTCTCATCGAGAGTCTTTGCAATTTCGCTCATAGTCTGTTCCCCGTTCCGCGGCCGAGTGTGGCGACGCACTTACACAGCGAGAATGGAGAATTGGCCGCAAGGATGTCTGTCATGTCTGGGAGATACTCCCCGCGAGGATGTTGGTCGCGTCTCGCTCTTTAATCATAAGGGAAAACTGAGAGAAAGGGTAGAGCACTCAAGAGAGGGCCAGAGATTTTTCCGAAGAGCAGAGGAAGTGGCGAATTTCGGTGGCAATTACGTCAAGATTGACAGAATAGCTCAAAGATATTGACAGATTTCTTATGACAATAGCGACATAATATCCCAAAATGATTGCGAATTGCAAATGTTTTGTGCTTGACTCCCTTCCCACCGGCCAGTATGCTGGAGTAAAGCCTGCAAATCTCGTTGGGGCCGGGTTCACGGCCACTTTTGCAGCTCGTGTGCCCGGAAGTGGACAGCAATTAGACTCATCTCCAGAAGGGAGCATATGATGGAAAAGTTACTGCGGATAGACATGGGAGCCGATGGTGGGCCCAAGGCCACCGAAGTCCCGGTCGGAACCTATGCCGGTCTCGGAGGAAGGGCTCTCACCTCGGCAATAGTCTCCAATGAAGTGCCACCCCTGTGCCATCCTTTGGGCGCCGACAATAAGCTAGTTATCGCTCCCGGCCTGTTGAGCGGGACAATAGCGGCAATGTCCGGACGTTTATCTGTGGGGTGCAAGAGTCCCCTCACGGGCGGCATCAAAGAGGCCAACGCAGGAGGACAGGCGGCTCAGACCCTCGGGAGGCTCGGGTACGCAGCCATTGTCCTTGAGGGCAAACCCAAGGATGACACGCTGTACAAGATAGTAGTGAACAAAGACGGGACAACGATTACTCCGGACAATAGCTTGAAGATGCTGGGTAATTACGCTCTAATCGACAAGATCAAGGGGGAATACGGCGACAAAGTCGCGTGTATTTCCATCGGACCCGCGGGCGAGATGAAGATGTGCGCGGCATCCATTGCGTGCACAGACATGGAAATGAGGCCCACCCGCCACGCCGGCCGCGGCGGCGTCGGTGCTGTCATGGGCTCGAAGGGTGTCAAGGTAATCGTGCTCGACGACAGCGGCATGAAGATGCGTGAGCCCAAGAACCCCGAGGCCTTCAAGGAGGCCAACAAGAAGTGGGTGGAAGGGCTCAAGAAGCACGCAGTGACCGGCGAAGGTCTGCCCACGTACGGCACGAACGTTCTGACAAACGTCCTAAATGAGGCGGGCGGATATCCCACCAGAAATTTCTCGTCCGGACGTTTCGAGGGGCACGATAAGATTAGTGGTGAGACTCAAGCTGCGCTCGAGATAAAGCGTCAAGGTTCAGCCACCCACGGCTGTCACAGGGGATGTATCATACAGTGTTCAGGCATTTTCAATGATCCCCAGGGCAACTTTCTCACCAAACAGCCAGAGTATGAGACGGTTTGGGCCCATGGCGGTCATTGCGGAATCGACGATCTGGATGCCATTGCCATGTTGGACCGACTTGACGACGATTACGGCCTGGATACCATCGAAATGGGTGTCGCTATTGGCGTAGCCATGGAAGGGGGCGTGGCCAAGTTCGGGGACGCTCAAGCAGCGATCGAGCTGGTCAAGGAAGTTGGAAAGGGCACCCCATTGGGAAGGATCCTGGGCAACGGAGCAGCGGTAACGGGCAAGGCCTTCGGCGTCGAGCGCGTGCCGGTGGTGAAGGGACAGGCGCTTCCCGCGTACGATCCGCGTGCGGTCCAGGGGATAGGCGTCACTTATGCAACAAGCACCATGGGCGCAGACCATACTGCAGGGTATGCCGTGGCTGCCAACATACTGAATGTAGGCGGGTCTGTGGATCCCCTGAAGCCCGAGGGACAGATCGAGCTGTCGAGAAATCTTCAGATTGCTACCGCTGCTGTGGATTCCACAGGCATGTGTCTCTTTGTGGCCTTTGCAGTGCTGGATCAGCCGGAAACCTTCCAGGCCCTTATAGACATGATCAACGCGTTTTACGGCCTTAATCTCACCGCTGACGGCGTAGCGGAGCTCGGGAAGTCGGTGCTGAAGAACGAGAGAACCTTCAATGCGCTGGCGGGCTTCACTTCCTCTCAAGATCGCCTGCCAGAATTCTTCAAGAATCAGCCTTTACCGCCTCACAATGTGACCTTCGCCGTGAAGGACGAGGCGCTGGACACCGTATTTAACTGGTAAGTATCGCATAAGAGTGGATCGCGGAGGGAGCCCTTTTGCAGGGCTCCCTCCGCGTCTGCACCTTTTCTTTTTAGCAAGAATGATTTATGACGAGGAATCATGCCCAAGAACATAACCACTCCGGTCGTTGAATTCCTCTGGGATCCACAGAAGCTTCCGGATTTCTTGCCGCTGTTGCGGCGCGGGATTCTTCTCAAGGCTCGCCTGGGTGCGACCATCAGCAACGTACTTTGCGAACAACTGGGGATTCCAAGGGAATATCTTGACGATCGTGTCGGAACTGTCTTTCTGGATGGCAGCGCTGTGGACAACGTGGACAAGGCAGTCGTGAGAGACGGGGGAGCCCTAGCTCTGTCGGCTGCTATGCCCGGCCTCGTTGGAGCCACGATGCGCAAAGGCGGAATTCTGGCGAGCATGCGGAATTCCATAACGTACAGGGAAGAGGACCCCGCGATGTCCGGAAGCGAGGGATTCTTTGTTTTGCGGCTCTACAACACGGTCGCAGGAGAGTTGGGGCCTGCTCTTCTTCGATCCGGGGTGTGGACCGACGGGAAGACCCTGAGAGATTTTCTTGAAGATGCCGCGGCGGACCTCCGGTCGGGGTGTCTGGAATGTAGGCTCGATGGTAATGCATGCGAATGGACCAGGCTCCTCGAAAGCTTGCCGGCGGGGCAGGACCGCGTGCTGATGCGAGTCACCACATGAGGCAGGCATTCTTGGGCAATGAACTATGAGCCCCACCCTCGTGTTGTTCGATATCGACCAGACGCTGCTCTATTCAGGGGGAGCAGGCATCCGGGCGCTCAACCTAGCTTTCCAGGAGGTGACGGGTATCGCGGATGGGTTTCGAGAGATTACCTATGGGGGAAAGACGGACCCTCAGATCATGCGCGAAGCGCTCACGTTGCACGGCCTGCCATCTGACGAGTCAATGATCGCCACTCTGACAAAGCGGTACCTTCACCATTTCCCTTCCATGATGGCGGTGAGCCCTGCTCGACTCAAGCCCGGCGTTCCGAGTATTCTGGATGAAGCCCGAGCAGTGCCGTCGCTGGTCCTCGGCCTCCTGACCGGGAATCTGGAACCTAGTGCGCGCATGAAACTGGACCGGTTCAATCTGAACCCTTACTTTGAAGTCGGCGCGTTCGGCAGCGATGATGAAGACAGAGACTCTCTCTTGCCCATAGCTGTGGACCGCCTTCGCACAGTTAAAGGAATAGCAGTGCCCTACGAGGACTGCGTCGTCGTGGGTGACACCCCACTGGACGTGAGGTGCGCCCACGTGTACGGTGCTCGTTGTGTGGGGGTTGCCACAGGCGCCTATTCGGTGGAGGAGCTCCGCAGCTCGAATGCGGACCTTGTTGTCCCCGACCTTTCCGAAGCTGCTCTCATCGTGGAATGGTTTACTGCCGTCCGCAACTGAGAATGGAGGGACAAGATGGGCTGGATGGATGAAACTGTCTCAAAACTCGGGACACACCAAAAATCGTAGCACGATTGGGCGTCGATGCGTAGAAAGGCACCCTCACCCCAACCCTCTCTCAGAGGAGAGGGAGCTTGACTAATACCCTCTCCCCGCTTCGGGCGAGAGGGCCGGGGTGAGGGGGGGTGCCACGATTATCACGGACTGCAGGCTTTTGAGACACTTTCGGATTCCTGGCCCCCCGTCGCGCGAGTGCGGTTTCGCGTTCATGGCAGGGCAGCACGTTCGACTGTCCGGCGTCGCACCGATGCTCATGTCAAGGGAGCGACAGGTGTCGAGCCCGGCTTTGGTTTACGTGTCCCTGTCGCGCGAAATTGGAGACTGGTGACCGGCCGGGTGCTATGGTGGACTCAAAGACTGTAGGCGAGAGGTCTCGGCAGGTTTGGTACATTCCGGAAAACAGGCGGCAGTAGACACGGGCATTTCGGTGCGATTCGCTCGCAAGGTGGATCCGCCGCGGATAGGGTCGATGGTGCAGTGTTTCGACCTCGCCAGCGGCAAGAGCGTGGTCGCACTCGTGGGCGCGGGTGGGAAGACATCCCTGATGTACCGGCTGGCCCGCCAGCTCGTTTGGATGGGCAAGACCGTGGTGACCACGACCACAACGAAGATCTTTCCACCAACCGGGGAGCAGTCCCCTTCGTTGGCTCTGTTGGCGGACGATCCCGAGCTGAGTGGTCTCGAGGAACATCTCGACGAGGTGCGGCATGTCACCGTTGCCTCATCGAGGCTCTCAGAGGCTGGCAAACTCCAGGGAGTGGAGGACAAGGTTGTGTCCCTCCTTGGCCGCATCGCTGATTATGTCCTCGTCGAGGCGGACGGAGCCGCGGGAAGAGCGGTGAAGGCTCCGGCTGAGTGGGAGCCTGTCATTCCCAGTGCCGTGAGCCTCATCATCCCCGTCGTCGGTCTGGATTCCCTGGGAAAACCGGCCACCGACCAGTGGGTTTTTCGGCTGGAGCGGTTTTACGCTGTCACCGGTCTTAGACCGGAAGAAGAGATTACGCCCAAGGCAATAGCCCGACTTCTCTGTCATCCGGAAGGGGGCCTCAAGCACGCCTCGGATACCAAAGTCATTCCCTTTTTAAATAAGCTCGATGTGCTCGGAGAGGAGGGAACCGTCAGGGACATCGCACGGATGATCGAGGCTCTCGTAGGGACGCGTATCTCGGCACTGGTAACGGGATCCGCTGCAGACCCCGGATGAGATTCTGGGTAGGCCGCTCAGTTGGAGGATCGCTTCTCGAATCCCTCCTTTAATTCCCTGAAAGAAGCGACATTTTCGTCCACTCTGTCAGTGAACGGCACGAGCAGGTTCTCCAATCCAGGGATAACATGGGTCTCCGGACCCACCTCACCTTCCCGGGTTGCCTGAGTGCGATACCCGTCAGGAATGAGGCAATACCTGCAATACGGATAGTAGGGCGCACGAGAATACAGGGTCTTGCGTAATCTCGCATAGTGTTTTCCCCGCCAGATGGACTTGAATCCGTCATCGAAGAACCCGATCCTCTGGCGCCATCCGGAGTAGCAAAACCGAATGGCCCCGTCCGCATCAATCTGCACAAAATTCCACGGACTCAAACACCTTCGAAAAGACGCGTGCGTACCCGGCAAAGGGGGCAATTCAAGCTGCACACCCTTCTCACGAGCCTTGCGGCGCGTCTCTTCGAACGCTCGCTCAGTCAGTTTCGGATGATTAAACAACGACTCGTCCGGATCGATCGAGTTTGACACATTCAAGTATTTGACCACCAGCTTGTACAGACCATATCGAGTGCACAGGTCGATCATCTCCGGGAGCTCGTGCAGATTGCTCTTCATAGCGACAAATCGAAACGTCATCCGAGGATAAACAGCGGCAGCCTTTCTCTTGAGTGAGGAAAGACACTCCAGATTCTTCAGTATTGTTTCGTACTTCGCCCCTCTTCGAATCTTCTCGAGAGTTTCCTTTCGCGCACCGTCAAAAGAGATATACATCTCGTTGAGACTCTGATCCTTTACGAGCCATCCAGCAATCTTCTCGTCGATAAGCGTGCCGTTGCTTGTGACGGTCGTGCGCGTTTGGTACTGCCGAGCGAGGCTCAGAGCCTCACGAAGCCGAGGATAGAGAAAGGGCTCGCCGCCTGAGCAGATAAAGACCCCGTACGCACGAGGAAAAAGCTCGGCTGCAATGCGCTCGTACAGATCGAACGGCATCCACCGCACTTCCCTGAGGGAGCCGTACGCTATACAAAAGGTGCACCGTAGATTACAGGCCTTGGTGAGAATAACGTCGACATTCGCCGGGTAGGCCAGCGGGCGGCTGATGCGCCAGAACGCCTCCCAATACGTTACCCCCAGGTTAATATAGGACCAAAAATCGACCAACCGGAAGATCCAGGCCTGTTTATTCATCATTCCCCCACCGAGGCTATAATGCCCGAATCTGCTACTGATGATACCGAGCTCATATAGCGGTTGCCAATAATAATTTCCGTTTCTTCTCATTACCACTGACGGGCGAGACGAAACTGTCTCAAAAGCCTGCAGTCCGTAATAATCGTGGCACACCCCCTAACACTGACCCTCTCTCCCGAAGCGGGGGAGAGGAGATTCCTCAGGCTTCCTCTCCCTCTGGGAGAGGGTTGGGGTGAGGGCGCCTTTCCATGCATCGACGCCCAATCGTGCTACGATGTTTGGTGTGTCCCGAGTTTTGAGACATTTTCAAACGCCCGTACCACCGGTCTGCTAACCTCCCATAAATGTTCTCGGCATATGGGAAGCAGAAAGAACTTTTTGGCATCGGGTATAATACAGTCAAACAACAAGTTCCCTTTTCCACGCGATCTTCTCGTCACACAAGAGAACGTCGTCCGTTCCCCACAAGTATCCGAGCTCTACCCTCGTGCAGCGAGATTGCCGAGGCTTGCTCACAGTACCACAGGGACAGTGACAAAGAAAGGCCCAGGCGTCGTGTACACCGTCACATGTCGCCACCCGTTCATGCCTCTATTTTCGGCGTGAAAACAGACGTGCGAAACACGTCTTGTCAGTAAAGGGGTGCCGCCCCTAGGATTCAAGGGCCTGAGGACGGGTGAGACGGCGAGGGGCTGGGAGCAGATTCCGGGTCAGACGATTCTGTCTGTCCGCGATCCGTCCGGTGAGCTGGCTCAGCGATTATAGGATCGAGGAGCTCACTCAACCTGATGTCCACGTGATGCTCCTTTTTCTGCACGGTCTGAAAACTGCTCGATCGCATGAGAACCTTGCCCTGTCCGTCGAGAACTTCAAGGTAACACTCGGAGTTTACGGGCACACCATGTATGCCAAAGTTTCCATTTCCTTCGGTCCGAGCGGAGCGAGCATATTCGCGCTTCGGGCACGTGCACCGCACCTCGTATCCTGACAGGGCCTCATCGCTCGAGGAGGAAACAAGCTGTCCCTTCACCAGACAACCTTCGGGAACCATGCGGAAATTGAATCCTTCAACCTTTCCCGATTCGATGGGTACCCACAGGGCGTCCTGGCTCTCCATAATGAGGCCGCGCTTGTACCCCTTGACGACGTACTTCCCGGGCTCATTGACAAGCACCTTGAATTCGCCCGTATCGGGCATGCTCCGGCAGGATTGCCCGACTCGGTTGCCGTCTCCGTCGGCAAGGTAAACGATGACAGAAGATATTCCTTTGCCGTCAGGGCCGAGGACCGCTCCTGATACCAGCAGAGACGTCTTTTCCCGACGTTCCACTTCCTGGCGCGTCGGGACATCTACCGCGCAGGAAAACTTGAAATCTGTAGCCGACCTTGCTTCGGGGGTGCCTTTCCCCAGTCGGGGCGCTCCAGGAGCTTGCTCCGGTTGCGGCGACAAAGGAGGAAGAGGATGATTTACCCCATCCATGGGAGTGGGGGGCTTGGCTGACACATGGTCTACCAGTTTTCGAACCGGTCCCACAGCTTCTGAGCCCTCAACATGATGTTGAGCGGGGTAGTAGCGCGATTTCCGGCTTCGGCTGGCTCCCCCAGACAATCGCCCCTCTTGAAGGCCTTTCAAGACCGGCCGGTCCGGCACGTCTCGAGCCGATTTTCGCACGAGACCTAGGAGCGAGGCGAAAGGCCTCCAGAACACGTCCGCGCCGTACTGGAGAAACAGATTGGCCATTGAAAGGAGAAAAATGAGAAATAATACGACATAAGCTGCGGCATGCAGATGGGTAACCGAATAGAGAAGTCCCCCAGGGTTCTCGCCAGGAATTTGGCCGGCATCAAGCCAAGCCTGGCCGGGGACTCCGATTACGAGAATGACGGAAACGGCTACCGCCAGCATTGACCGTCCACAGACCACTCGGGCAGCCGCTAACAGCGGGTTGCTCGGTCTAACCGGGATTTCAGAAGCGCCCCATTCTCGTCGGTAATTACGGATGGCCAACCTATTTCGTCCTCGACAACAAATCACGCGGCTTTCTAAGGCACCAAAATCATCTTCCCGTCGTGTACGGCTCCTGTACCACTACCACGGAACAAAGTAAACAAAAAAGACGTAACGATTGTAACCACTCAGTAACGTGGGACGGCTCGGCAGGACATGCAGGCTTCTCCACACCCAGTGGCAGCTTCCAAGGAAAAAATCCTCTTGCCGGTGGATGAACCGGCGAAACCGCTAACTTACTGATAAATCACCCTCGGCATAGCCTTCTTGTCACTACAGGCGGCTTGCCTCACCCCGCCTCTCAGGGCCAGATTTCGACTGGTCAGGAATTGGGGAAGCACCATGAGCAACCAGCGCGCTCTCCCTACCAACTGATGTTCGGGTCCTGGGGAAACTTTATTTGTTCCCACGTTTCTCCCCACAGCCTCTTGAACGTGGGGCCGAGTCTCTGAGCAAGCTTGGTCCAATGCGTCCTCCCTCTGGCAAGCTCCTCGAAAATCTCCAGGATCAACTCGTCAAGCCTCGATAGCTCTTCCTTGGGGAGAAACGACACTGCCTTCTTGTCTATGGCACGCTGAAAGCTCCTCGCCGTGACGGAATGAGCGGTGAGCATGACCGCGGGCAACTGTCGCTCTCTTGCTAGATCCAAGAGGTCAAACCCTTTCACGCCCATGATGTCGAGAATAACTAGGTCCAGGGGCTCCGACTCGATGACCTGTTTTGCAGTCTCGAAATCGCTAGCCGTGATCAGGTGGGCCCCTTCCAACTGTTCGGCAATCACCTCAAGCACGTCTCGCTCGTCGTCGACAGCGAGTATCTTCTTTCCTTCAAAGGTTCCTTTGGGCTCCATGGAGACCACCTCCAGCGAAGAGGATGATCAATGGCGCGGCCCAACATGGCCGCTCTGCCCCCTCTGGGCCCGCTCGTTTTCGGTAGTAACGACGGTCCGTGTCGTCTCCTGCTGCAGACATGACCCGGAGTCACCAGATCAATCGGCATGCAGAATACCGTCAGACCGCACGATGCAGCGACCCTAAGGATTCAGGCAATGAGAGGGCAATCAAAGCCCTCGGATTATTCCAATGCCAATCGTTCCGAAGACCGGTGCGTTTCTCTCCCGCGTCTGGAGAGCTCCAGTCAAACGCGGGAGAGCAAGATTGTGGGAGAGGTGACGAGTTTCAGTCTTTCAGTTCTTTGTCGTACTTCTCTTTTAATGCGAGGAGGTCTTGGAGGAACTCTTTCCCCGGGAGGCCGGCCTCCTTCGTTCGTTCCAAATACTGGTCCTTTAACGGCTCGAGCTTGGCCATCCACTCTTTTTTCTGTTCAGGAGAGAGCGTTATGAACTCAACACCTTGAGTGTCCTTGCACCACTTGATTGCGTCCGTCGCGTGCTGATCCACATACTTTCCTGTCCAAAGAGCCTGCTCCTTGCTCAAGTCGTCGAAGACCTTCTTCACGTCTTCAGGAAGGGACTCCCATTTTTTCCTGTTCATCACCACGGCAAAGGGCACCACCCACAAGTCCGTAATCGTGGCGAACTTGCAGTATTCGGCAAATTTCATGTCTTTCATGACTTCCAGAGAGCTGACAAGGCCCTGGACCACTCCCTTTTGGAGAGCCTCCGGAACCGCAGACATTGGCATTCCTTCAGGAGCTGCCCCCAGCCGCTTCATGATGTCAACGCCCGTGCCGGCAGCCCTCAGCTTGAGGCCGTCGAGATCCTCCATGCTCCGAACAGGCTTCTGGGACATTATGTTCGCAGGGGCACACGTGAACATGGTCAGCACCTTCACGTCGTCGAACGACCGCGGCTTGTACTTCGCATACAAGTCCCACATCACCACACTGGCCACAGCCCCCCGATCAAACCCCAGCGGCAAATCCATGGCTTCGAACAACTTGAACCTGCCCGGCTGATATGCGGTCGCCAGGCAACCGATGTCTGCCACACCCTTGACCACCCCGTCGAACATGTTCTTTGGGCCAAGCAGGGTGCTCCCCGGGAATGTCTTCACCTCAACCTTTCCATTCGTGCGGGCATTCACCTCCTTAGCCCAGCGCTCCATCTGGACGCAGGGAAACGTCGGTGCCGGCGGGAAGTTAGCGTACGTAAGGGTAATGGTCTGAGCGATTGCGGGCGTCCCGTGGAAGGCTCCCACAATCATCGTAAACGCGAACACTAGGCAAAGGATGAGGGTTAATCGGGCTTGCTTCATTACTGTTACCTCCTCGTGCAGGGACTCGGGAAAAGTACGTTGCCGTTTAGAAAAACCGACTGGGAAGGCCTTGGTATCATTGAGATACAGGAAATGCGTACCCCTTGTCAACGACAATCGCTCGTGAAGGTGGCGCAGGCGCCAGCGAGGGGGAGCGGTCCGAAATGCGGTTTGGAATTGGCGTCGCGGCGAGGACGGGGACCAATGGAGGAATAGGGGCACAAAGCTTGAATAATAAAGTATTTTATGAGTAAATAACGAAAAACATGCAACATCATTATCTAAAAATGTTGCATTTTCGGATTCGTGTGGTATGAAGGGTCCCGAGAGAGGGAGACCCCGGGTCTCATATCACCAAAAGAGGAGTCACGCGATGAAGAAAGCAGGCATGGCGATAATGGTGTCGATCGTTGTCGCCGCGTTGAGTGCGACCAGCTATGCTAGCGATGTATCCACCCAGATTTCTGCCCTGGAGAAGCAGGCCCAGCGGATCGAGAGCCAGATAGAACAGGCGAAGCAGGCCAGCAATTCTGCGTTGGATCAGCAAGTGAAGGCGCTCCAAAGCACCATTGACACGCTGGTCCAAAGGAAGGTCCAGATCGACGCCCAAATTTCCTCTATCGAAGGGCAAATAGACAAACTGCGCAGTAATTCCAAAGACGTGCTTAGCAGACAGATGGAGCACTACAACAAAGAGCTCTCCACGGTCAAACAGCAGCTCTCGGGCCTAATGAGCAAGAAGGCAGAGCAGGCGCTCCAGAATACGGTAGCTCCTGCTGCAGCAGCAGCTCCCCAGGCCTCTCCAACCAGCGTACCTGCTGCCGGGAACGCAGCGAAGCCCTGTGTCAACTGCCCGTCTGACCAACCGGCTGCTGCAACTCCCGCCGCAAGTGCGACCCCCGCGGCAGCCTCTCCTGTGACCGGAAAGGTCGCAGACAGTGCCCCCGCAGCGCCTCAGGCCTCCGCGGCAGCAGCCGCACCAGAGACCCCCCAACAGGCACCCGCGCCTGCAGCAAACGCTGCTGCAGCGAAGTGATCGCCTAATCACCCCGGGTCTGCCCATGCCATGGTGTGGCATCGGGGAAGCAGCACCGACCTCAGGGAGTCAGATTCAAGCGGGCCTGGCTCCCTCCTTGGCTTCCCCGACCCGCTATCTTACGCAATGCCCTTCAGGAAACGGGGATAGCCGGCAGCGTTGGATTGACGGCGGGCAGTGAGGCTGACCGTTCGGGGCGAGAGAGGACCGATGGGTGCGCTGTGATGAAGTTATCATCAGATATATCAAAAAGAAATAACGATCATCTCAAATTCTGAGTAGAAAATCTATCTTAAAGCTGAAAATCATTGACATATAATAAAGACCAGGCTAAGATTGCGACACAGCGAGCACAATTTTTCCTCTTCGTCCGGGAGCGAGTATGCGTCGTCACTTACACTGGTTGCCCTATCTCCTGTTGCCGCTGCTCGCAGCCTGTTCATCGACTGCCGGTCTGATGAAGAAGGATACGGACCCCGCCCGGGCGTCTTGGGAACGGCCCGCGAGAACCCCTCAGAAAAATCCCCATCGCTTTTCTGATGAAGAAGGAGCCTTTCATATCGTCGGAAAAGGCGAAACCCTTCATCGAATTTGCGAAGTCTATGGCCTGAAGCTCGAGAAAGTAGCCAAAGTGAACAGGCTACAGGCGCCGTACAAGACCGAGGAGGGGGACACGCTCTTTCTCCCCGCCAGCGCTCTCCTGGGCGAAGAGGACCTAGCAGGGCACTGCAACGAGCCAACACTCAATTGCCCGGGGCAAGACAGAGGTCGGGTCCGGTTTGCGACCGCGATTCGAGGAAAGAGGCATCCCTCTGTTCCTCGGCTCAGCTTTCCGGTTCCGGGGGGCGAGCTTACGTCCCCATTCGGGTATAGGTGGGGCAAGTTTCACAAAGGGCTTGATATCGCCGCGCCCATTGGCTCATCGATCCGCGCGTGCGCCGACGGCAGGGTCATGTTCACCGGGAGTCGTAAGCGGTTCAGACGGTATGGAAACACGGTACTGATCCATCATGGGGACGGGGCATACACCTATTATGCTCATCTCGACACGATACTGGTGAAGAAGAATCAGAAGGTCAGAAGGGGCCAGAAGATCGGCACGGTTGGCAACACAGGGAGATCCACCGGGCCTCACCTCCACCTCGAGGTTCGAGTAGACAACCAGTTGTTCAACCCTCTTGCATATTTTTCTACAAATGAGCTCGCTGGGGTCCGCGTGGCGAAACGGTTTGCGGAATCCCCGATGGGACCAGTACGCGCGCGATGGGGCATTCCGGACTTGCTGACTGCGAACCGGTAATGCAGCGCTACCGAGGTTGCGACAGCGAGACAGGGCGATTCAAGGCGATTCATTGAGAGACGCGGGCTGGCGGGGGAGGTGATAGAGAGATTGGTGGTTGGACCCAGCCCCTGTCTGTGGTAGAAGAGTGCACTCTCTCCAGGAGGCGGCAAATCCTTAGTGCAGGATTTCGCAATGCCGGTTACGTATCTGAGGGTTGTTGAAAAGGAACGATGTGATCATTGACTGCTTCATGCCCCGAAGGGGCATACCATGAGTAGCCGTGGGTTGTAACCCACGGGAATGAGGAAAGAAAGAAGCGAGGACCCTGGAGGGCTCCCCCATTGAATCGTGCGAAAACCAAGGCTCATTCATGATCGATGCAATACCACGCGAGGAGAAGGCTCTTGGGCGACCCTTTCAGGCTCGGTTGGTAGTTGTGCCGCGCCACACCACCGGTTGGAACCTGTGGCTACTATAGGTGCCTTCTTCAGAGCGCAAATCTCCGAGTGAGTCGTGCCAGAACACGTGACCGTAATTGTGAAATCCTCATACTTAGTAACGGGTGCAAAGGCCGCCTGACTTTGTGGTGTGGTTCTCGTGGGCTACCCGCAATCTGGGCGCTTTTCGGAGCACCTGTCGCGCCGCCACGCCACGCCGGGATGTTGTATAGGGACCTCCAGGCATGAAGATAGGGTTATATGTTTTCGGGAGAGTCGAGGAGAGGATGCCTTGAGGGACCACGGAGGTTTTCAGCGTGTCCGAGAAAAAGAAGCCATTGATACCCAGCAGGGTCATGATGGTGGGAGAATCGTCGCTCCCGCAAGAGGTTGTGGAAGAGCTTTCGGACCATCACATGCAGATTTTCATGAGGGAGCCGGATCCCTTGGATTGGCCTGAGGAAATGCGCCACCTCGCTCGATATTTGCCTGTGGAAGAGCGGATCCGCTTTTCCGCGATAGCGATCATGGTGCGACACGACAGCGTGCTCGCTCACGCGGTGGAGGAGTGGGCAACAGCGGTTTGGGAGGAATTGGGGCGTGAGATACCCGTAACACGGGAAAACCGACAGATCCTTTTGGACGAGATGGGGCGGCATGTTATGGAGATCGTTTCCGCCTGTGTGGACGACCCCTCGTCCGGGGACGGATAATGGGATTGCCCGTGCTGGGGTAAAGGTCTCGGGTATGCGATGGGACGCAGTTTTTTTCTTTTGGGGGTAGTGCATTTTTCGTGTTTTGTTCTTGACAAAAGATAGCGATTTCATTAGCCTAAACATCTTCCGAAGCTTGGCAGTCTGCCTGTCCTAGAAGGACACCAGGTGAAGGTGAAGATCGCCACCGGGTAGGTGGTTCGCGCAAAGCGGTTGCTTGGAGTAGGTAGCCGGGTCTCTGGGCAGCGCCTGTTGCTCGCGGGTGCACATGCATCTGCGGGGGTTTACACTTGCCCACCGGTGGATCCGATGCAGGAGCGCCTAGGGTGCTCGTTACGAGTGGGGCTGAGCCTGTGGTCATTGCGATCCGCCTTACGAGCGGTGGGTGAGGTGATTATTGATCATTGGCCGAAAGTCTAGCCTGCAAGACGTGAATTCGGCCGACTGACAAAGCTGAAGTAACCAAAGCATTGGGGTAACGAGAAAGGAGAAAGCGTATGGCCGAAATCGGACATGGCAAAAAAGAAATCGTTGAAAGGATCCTTGAGCCTAGTCAGGCCAAGGCCAAGATGGAAGGTCTTCCCAAGATTGAGGTGAATAGCCAGATCGCGAATGAGGTGATCGGCATCGCGTACGGATTCTTCTGTCCCTTGGAAGGATTCATGGGAAAAGCGGACGTCGAGTCCGTGTGCAAGAAGATGAGGTTGGCCGACGGAACCGTCTGGAGCATTCCTATCCTGTTTGATCTGTCGGAAGGGGAAATTGCCGACTACGGGGTAAAGGCCGGTTCCTCCGTGCTGTTGACTTTCGGTGGCAATCCCATGGCAATCCTTGATGTGGAAGAGGTTTTCGATTACGACAAGAAGTCAATGTGCGTCGACGTTTACGGGACGGACGAAGAAAAGCATCCGGGCTGCGCGCGCACCTATTCATACAAGGACAAGTTCGTTGGAGGCAAGATCTCCCTCGTCAACAAACCCAAGATCAATCCGCCCTACGATCCGTACTTCATTCCCCCGCTGGAGATGAGGAAGAGGTTCAAGGAAAAGGGTTGGGAGAGGATCGTGGCGCATCAGACTCGGAACGTGCCGCATACTGGCCACGAGTGGCTCATGAAAGGCGCGTGGTTCCAGGCATATGCCGAGCTACCCATTGAAAAACCTCTTGTGGGAGTCCTGGTGAACGCCATTATCGGTGCAAAGCGTAAGGGTGATTACATCGACGAAGCAATCATTCTGACCCAGGATGAGTTGCGCAAGTCCGGTTACTTTGGCGATCACAACCATATGACCTCTCTCACCTTCTGGGATATGAGATATGCTGGTCCCAGAGAGGCTGTGTTCCATGCGGCGCTCCGTACAAACCTGGGTTTGACTCACCATATGTATGGCCGAGATCACGCGGGCGTGGGTACCTACTACGGTGCGTACGATGCACACCATCTGCTCGCCACGGTGCAGAATGAGCTCGACATCACCCCGGTCTATTCCATGAACTGGCTGTACTGCCCCCATTGCGGCGAGATCACGTCCGAAGGACTGTGCAACCACAAGAGTGAATGGCAGAAGTTCAGCGGCACCGTAATCCGGAGCATTGTGCAGGATGGTGTGAAGCCACCAAGGCTCATCTTCCGTCCAGAGGTGTTCGACCTGGTCATGGAATGCGCCGATAAGTACGGCTTCGGTTCACCCTTTGTCACCGACGAGTATCTCGAGAAGAGAATCCCGGTGTTTGAAATTCCGCCCATGTAACAGGAGGTTCCACCATGGCTGAAAAATATCCGATAAATATCTGGATTAATGAAGACCGTTTCAAGAAACTGGAAAAAGCAGGCCTTGGCGATCTGTGCGAAGAGATGCTGGCCGGCCTGAAGGTGCTAAGGGTATATGCCAACGACGAGGAGAGAGACAAGATACTGAAGGTCTTTCCTACCGCAAAGTTTGATAGCGCGACGACCAAGAGCATCGAGCTCTTGCCGAAGAACGTGAAGGACGCGATTTTCGATAAGGTGGTAGAGAAAGAGTCTGTAGACATCATGGCTGAGTTTCTCAAGGCCTACTAGTCAAAGGACCTGATCCTTTCTAATGCGGAAGAGAGCACATCGAGCTCTCTTCCGTTCTGCGGCTCCACAAGCGGTCAAATCCGTTCCTGCCTTGACGAAACACGCTCAATATAGTAAACTTGCCCAGCATTTTAGTAAGCGGCATAATCGGCCGAGAATTGCGCTGATGGTTCGCTGGTGAGCGTACTGTGGTGGCTGCCGATCGCGGACCGACAGTTGGTGAACAGGAACACATCCTGCATGACAGATCTCTTTGAGAAATGCTACTCATTCGGTCGCGATAGAGAAGCCTTGTCCATGGGCATCTACCCATTCTTTAAGGCCATCGAGAAGCTCGACGGCACCCACGTAACGGTGAACGGCCGGGACTTAATCATGGTAGGTTCCAACAATTATTTGGGACTCACCACGCACCCTAAGGTGAGAGAAGCGGCCATGAAGGCCCTTCGGGAATACGGCACTAGTTGTTCTGGATCCAGATTTCTTAATGGAACCCTTGAGTTGCATGAAAAACTGGAAGCCGCTCTCGCCGAGTTCATGGGTAAAGAAGCGGCACAGGTCTTTTCCACAGGTTTTCAGACCAATCAGGGGGTTATTGCCCCTCTGATCGGTCGCAGTGACACCGTGGTTATCGATCGGCTTGTCCACGCGAGCATTGTTGATGGGGTCCGACTCGCGTTCGGAAAAGTGAGACGCTTCAAGCACAATGATATCGAGTCGCTTAGAAGAAATCTCGAAGCCTCGGCAGATTCCTCCGGAATCTTGGTAATCGTGGATGGTGTCTACAGTATGGAAGGCGACCTCGCTCCGCTCCCCGAGATCGTTGGGACCTGCAAGGAGTTCGGAGCGCGAATCATGGTAGACGACGCTCACGGAATTGGGGTTCTGGGTAAGACCGGGAGAGGGGCTTTGGAGCATTTCGGAGTGACCGACGACGTGGATCTGGTCATGGGGACATTCAGCAAGTCTTTTGCGTCCCTGGGAGGGTTTGTCGCTGGAGATGCCCGAGTCATCTCGTACATAAAACATCATTCTCGAGCCCTTATATTTTCGGCAGCCATGCCTCCGTCCGCTTTAGCAGCAGTGCTTGCTGCTCTAGAAGTGATTCAGACGGAGCCTGAGATTCGCCAGCGATTATGGGAGAATACCGAGTTTCTTCTCCGAAGCGTTCAGAGCCTCGGATTCGAGACCGGTCCCACCCAGACCCCCATCGTTCCAATCATCGTGGGAGACGACATTCGTGCCGCTTTGCTCTGGAAGATGCTTTTCGACGAGGGATTGTTCACCAATTGTGTCGTGGCTCCCGGTGTACCTCAGGGGCAACAGAGGATCCGCATGTGCCTTATGGCTACTCACACCCGGGAAGATTTGGAGAAGGTCGTGGATATTCTCGCCCGAGTAGGGCGAAGAATGGGACTCATCCAATAATTCGCATTGCCAGGAGACGGTCAATGGTAAGAAGAGAGTCCATGATTCTGAATCGGCGTACGCTCGTGACTTCTGCATTGTATACAGTTTTCGCACTCATAGCCTTGGCTGCCGTGCTCTACTATTTGGTGCTGGGATCTCTTCTCACCGATCTGGCGCTGGCAGTGGGCGGCGAGGGATGGCAGATCGCGCAGGTGGCAAAGGAAGATCAGGAGAGCAAGAGCAAATTGTCGCGGGCCATGGCACCCGATATGACTCGTGAACAGTTGGCGGATCTGGCTGAAACGATCAGGAAAGCCGAGAGCAGATCGCTCGAGAACAAACAAATGGCCAGGGAGCTTATCGGGTACGTTAAGATCATGGTCGTAGTGCTCATCGTAATTGCCATAGGCTTCCCGCTCGCTATCTGGTTACTGAGTCGCAGGAGGCTCATTGGCTTGTCTGGCCTGTCGAGTGAAGTTGCCGCAACCCTGGTCTTGGTCGAAGAACGGCAGGCGAAGCTGGCAAATGTCCTAAGGGACATACAGAATGAAGTAGATTACTTACACACCCTTTCCGTCCCCGATCTGAAGAATCTGATCCAGCAGGCTGAAATCTACCTGCAACAAAATGAAAAGGACCTCAACAAGGTTGGCTCGACGCGCAGCGCTCGCGAGTAGCTCTGCGCGGCTCGCAAAGAGGACTGACCACCGTTCGTGCTACCGGCCGGTCTATGACCGTGGCTCTGCAGGACATCGCTTCTGGTGCTATATCCACAGGTCACCCTCGAGCCACATCCCTACGGTAGCAAGAATCCTGCCATCTCTGAATACCTTGGGACCCGTTCTTCGCCGGCTGATGCCCCCGCAAGACTGGTTTGGCCAGAGCGGCGGACGTAGTGCAGGATTTCATAAGTACGGTCACGTATTCTGCCACGACTCAGTTGGGGATTTGCGCCCTGAAGGAGCGCACCTTGAGTAGTCCCGCGGGCCGCGAGATTTCAACCGGTGGCTCGGCTTGCCATTCCGCTGTCCGCGTTTCTATGGCTCTATGGTGACCGGTGTGCCCACCTCCACGGTGGAAAAGAGCTCTTCCACCTCAAAATTCCACATTGCTATGCAACCATCAGTCCAATTGTGCGGTTTTGGGTAGAGGAGCGAGATCCACCTTCGTTGGTATTCATCCGTGGGATATCCGTGTATTCCGACCCAACCGCCTAACTTGGTGTGCCACGGAGGGGCTTGTCCTGTAGTCACCCGCCGGATGATGTCGTCCCGGGTATCGCGGGAGATAATTCCCGATTCGAACGCGGACCGGGCATCTTCGACTCCAGGGTAGCTTATGCCGAGGAACCGATGGAACTTACTCGCTGCTGTCTTGAGACAGATGAAGTACTCTCCCTCAGGAGTCCTGCGATCGCCGGTGATGCGCTTCGGTCCGTAGGGATCAAGGCCCAGGCAGACCCGATAGCTCTTGATTCGTGTGTTTCCTTGGCACACATCCAAGACCTGTCGGCTTTTCACGATGACGATCCGAATCTGGGACGAAGTCTGCGTATAGCCCCGACACACGCGATCGGGGAGTACGATGGATGTCATGACGATCGCGACGGCCAAGCACACGGTGAAAATCTTGCTCTGAGCCTGCTGCAAGTAGCCTCCGTCACTGAGTACGCGGTTTCCCAAGTGCAGTTGCGTGGTTGTTTCAGCTCCCTTCAGTGGGATAGGCTCTAAATCCGCCCATCTCTCATACCAGTTCAAGGCAAGAAGGACGGCCAGACGCCGGTGCTACGGGAAATTCGCGGCGAGAACCCCGTGGCAGGGGTGGGAATGGGGAATGTCGCGCTTGCTTCTCTCATGTTACCTAGTCGGTCGTGTACCGGCATGAGTTGCCGTGTTCAGATCCCGAACGAGCTGCTCTCCGGCTTTGGAAAGATTGCCCTTATCCTCATAGAACACATCTTGAACGGTCACGTCTCTCCCATGGTATTCTGCATTGGCGACATCATCCGGTTCGACGCGGGCACCGGCAAGGGATATTCCTGCGAAAAGGCCTCTTGAACGGGAATACGAGAGGATTCCCGCGTCAAACTTGAGACTTGTGCCCGCCGTGGCTCCCCTGCCGACCGGTCCCGCAGACACAGCAATATCGGCTCCGAGGGTGAATCGCTCCTCGAGCAGTCGCTGTACGCCTTCTTCACTCATTATCAAGAGAATTAAATCCACCGACTGGGCCCCGACCTGTGCACCGATACTGCCTCCGCGCACAGTAAAGAAGGCGGGCTTGGTCCAGGCACCGGTCCGATCGTCCCGTCGCAATACGACGCCGTTCCCATAGCTGAGCCCGACCACAGCACCGATTCCGACCACTCCCGGGAAGATCGCCAGGCCTTTGCACCTCTGAAGAAGATCTTTGGGGATCCCCTGGTCAGGCATTTCGAGGGTATTTTTCAGAACGAGGTTGCAGGACGTAAGGGTTCTATCCAGGTCCTCGGAAGATACAGCTCGTGCAGGTGCAGGCGGTGCCAGCAATGAAACCAAGACTGTGACGCAGCACGCGGCTCCCGTCATGAAGGATGTGCGCCTCGTGGGGCAAACGCGGGGATGGTCCATGTGCGTGCCCGCTCCCTCAGTGCTTGAACGCCCTCTGATGGGTAAACATCATGGTGACTTGCGGATCGGCTTCGTTGCACGCAACAATGGACTCGAAATCCCGGTCGGACCCTCCTGGATGCACTATGGCGCACACGCCTTCGCGAATTCCGACATCCACTCCGTCCCGGAACGGGAAGAACGCATCGGAGACCATGACCGACCCGAGGAGGCCCGCGTGTGCTTGTCGCACCTCTGCCTCGATCTCCTCCCGGATCTCTGTGTCCTTCGTTTCGTCATAGGACATTCCAGTCCTGCGATAGCAGAGCAAATCCCGGTACTTCTCGTACGCTTTTGCGACAGCAATCTTTGCAACACCCACTCTGTCTTGTTCGCCGGTGCCTATGCCGACTGTACAGCCGTCCTTAACATATATCACTGAATTGGACGTCACTCCCTGCTCGACAGCCCAGCCGAACACCATGTCCTCGATCTCGCGAGGTGTGGGCGGGCGTTCGATCACATATTCTTTCCCCTGGTACGAGGCCTTAGCCAACGTCAAGTCGCTTCCCGATCGAACACGATTCACCGGAGATTGCTGGACAATAATTCCACCGTCAATGAGAGATTTGAAGTCCACAAATCGGAGGGTCATGAATTCCTCCAGACGATCGATCCGCGGTATTGCGAGGATCCTGAGGTTCTTTCTCCTGGCCAATATATCGACGGCGCCCTCCTCGTAATCGGGTGCTGCAACCACTTCGAGGTAGTGAGCGGAAATGAGCTCTGCCGTGTCTCTGGTGAGTGGCCGGTTGAACACGGCCGCTCCTCCGAAGGCCGCTATGCGATCCGCGTCGTTGGCACGTTGATATGCGCGATCGAGGGAGGTGTCCACTGCCACCCCTGACGGGTTGTTGTGCTTCATAATCGCGCATGCAGGATGTTTCATTAAGAATTTGAGTATATTAAGAGCATTGTCCACATCCGTCAAATTGGTTTTCCCCGGGTGTTTACCCGCCTGGATCATGTCCGTTTCGGTCAACGCGCTGACAAGACCGTTCCCGGCCGAGATGAAGGCGCATTCTCCCAGGGTGAGGTTTCCTGCTACCAACTCGTACAGCGCTGCTTCCTGTCCCGGATTTTCACCGTATCGCAATCCCTTTTCGATAAGATTTCCCGAGGAATCGGGCAGTCTCCAGGATCTTTTTCGATAAACAAGCTTCTGATCACCAAAGCTAATCGTCATCTCTTCGGGAAAATGATCATCCATGACGGTGCGGTATTTGTGTTTGATGTCTTCCATCGACAAGCCTCCGATCGCCTGTTGATCAGTTCGAGAATCTGTTCGGGGCAATCCTGTTGCCATCATCTTCGCAAAGAAAAGGACTATTCGCTCCCGCGGCCATTCTTGTTTCTCACTATGTCGAAAATTCCTCGTACCAGGAGGAACGCGAAACCAAGAAAAACGACGAGGCGGAGAAGATCCGTGAGATCTCCAAAGGTTCCTTCCCGGAATGCCGATGCGATGAAATAGCCAAGTATGAGCATTCCGGCTGCACACAGGACTATTCGCAGCAGAGGTGACAAGAACTTCTTGCCGGCCATCCGTCCACCTCCCGGATCGGAATTTCTACGCGCCCATCGACTGAAATCCGTTGCGTCGAACGCTGGACTTCCCTGGGATAGCCCACAGAGACGAATGGGGCCAGTGTACACGGATCGTTGGGTGGTAGCAAGTATTCTTGGGTACCTGCGTACGAGACTCGGTAGTTGAGCCGGGACAAAAGGTAAGGTGACTTCCCGCAAGGTCCGCAACGCCCGTGTGCGACTGGGTGATCTCTCGGAACTTATTGTTTTTTCTCCGTGATGCTGGTATAGTATGCCGAAATCAAATGGAGTGAGCTCCAGATACGCTGGACGTTGATGACAAGCGGGCGAGGGACACCTCGGCCGAAGGAGTTGTCTATATGCTGCGGTATGAGTCCCACGAGAGCTCTCTTGAGCGTGCATTCTGGGAAGCAACCCCGGTTTGTGCTAACAACAGCTTTCCCGGAATCGTGGACGCCCCTGGAGCTGGAACCGCAGTTTGCCTCGAGGTTTCGCAGGCAGGCATGGGGCTCCAACGAGGCCGGACATGGATTCTCGCAGACTGGCACGATCTCGCGTGGCGTTCCTGAGGGCCAAATGATTCGGCAGTGGTGATATGTGCGTTCGTGGTAAGGACAGGAGCGTGAAACGGGTCTCAAGGTGAAGGCGAGCGGGTTCAGCGGAACGGTCACAAACACTAGTCTCCATGACGTAATCCAGCTCATTTGTATCGGCCGCAATACCTGTCGGATGGCGGTGAGTAGTGGTCAGAACAGAGGCTGGATTTACTTCCGCGAGGGTGAGATCGTTCACGCCGAGAGTAACGTATCCTCTGCAGGCGAGGAAGCGTTTTACGCGATTGTCTCATGGCCGCTGGGAGTCTTCGAATGCGATCTCGGGAAACCGGAGAGGGAGACCATACAAGAGAGCTGGGACTTCCTCCTGATGGAGAGCATGCGGCGTCTCGATTCTCGGCATGGTCCGGAGTGAAACGCGGCCGATTCGGATGCACATGATCGGACATGGACTTCACGGCGCGAGCCCCACTCGAAAAGACGTCCAAGGAAGGGAGCGGCATATGTGAGCAAACAGTCCCGATCCCACGACAGAAAGAGACACTCTAGGCTCCGACTGAGCCTCCTAAGGGAATGAAATGGCTGATCTCATACTCACCAAGCTGACTCTGGATCGAATAGATGAGATCCTGCAGTCTCTCTTGTCGGCGAGCGGTGCCCACACTGTTCTCCTTATCGACAAAGCTGGCCAGCTTATTAGCTTTCAAGGAAGCATGGATCAGGAGAAAGTTGCCTCACTGGCAGCATTGACCGCAGCCAATTATGGGGCGACGACGGCCATTGCTCGCCTGTTCGGAGAGGAAGAATTCACCCTGCTCTTTCACAAAGGAAAAGAGGAGAATATCCATTTTTCCAATGTGGGCGAAGAGTACCTGATGATCACGGTGTTCAACAATAATACGCATCTGGGCTTGGTCCGTTTGGAGGTGCGCAAGGGGCTCGAACAAATAGAGGCCATGTTTGCAGAGAATTTGAGGCAGTGGTTCAATACGTAACCCAGGCGACTGACTGAGATAGGAAATTTCAATGGCCATCATCAGCTTTCGTTCCGACGAAATTCATTGTAAGATTGTATATTATGGGCCTGGAAGAGGTGGCAAAACCACAAATCTCATAACGATTCATAAGGCTCTCGGACACCAGGTGAGAGGAGAGCTACTTTCTATCGACACGGCAGGAGACCGTACCCTCTTTTTTGATTTCTTGCCTATGGACCTGGGAAGCATAGGCAAGTTCAAGATAAAGATCTCCCTCTACACGGTCCCTGGCCAAGTTAGATACAATGACACCAGAAAACTAGTGCTCAAAGGTGTGGATGGAATTGTCTTTGTAGCTGATTCACTGGAGGCGCGCAGAAACAATAATCTGGAAAGCTTTCAGAATCTAGCAGAGAATCTCCAGGAGCAGGGCAAGACCGTTGAAGATATTCCGCTTGTTCTTCAGTACAACAAGAGAGACCTCGCTGGGAGCAAGGTAGCGCTCCTGCCGGTGGAAGAAATGGATCGCGATCTCAACCCCGAGAAGAAGTTTCCGTATTTTCCGGGGAGTGCTCTCAAAGGCGATGGAGTACGGGAGACGTTCAAAAAGATCTGCATGATGACCGTGAGAGACGTCAGCGCTCGACTCCTGAAAGATCGAGGCATGAGTCTGACCGGATAGGGATAGGGCGGTTGACACGGAGTCGGGAGATAACGGTGGCTCAAAAGATAGTACACAAGACACCCGAGGAACTCGAAGAGGCGGTAGGCAAGAAGATCGACGAGCTGTTCGGCGATGCGTTCGCCGAGGAGCCCGCTCCGGTGCCTCTTGAACAAGCCCCACCAGCGCGTGCAGAGGTTGCCAAGCCCAGGCCGAACGTCAAGCCTCCCATGTCCGCGTCCCCGAGCGGTCCAGGCCGCGTCTCAAAGCCACAGCGGTCCGTCCCCCCAGTCCCGGCGGCCAGGCCGGCAACTGCCGGTCCGGCGGCGGGGAGACGGCCAGTGGGCATGGGGTTTGAGGATCTGGTCGAGCAGATGGACATTTTGCTCCTCGATCTGGAGTGGGAAGTCAGCACTGAATCCATCCATGGTCTCATGAGGAAATTCAAGGAACTGGAAACCTTTTTTCCCACTGATGGTCAGGCGAGGACGATTCTGGCAATGAACCAACGGGCATTGCGGAGGTTCAGCGGGCCTGATTCAGTCCCTCACCCCGTGCTGGTCAAGCTGCTCCAGGATAGTCTCACAGCCTTGAGACTCATCCAGACGTCACAGGGGAAGCGTGCTGGAGGAGAGACCCTGCTCGCCGGTATTTCGACCAGTTATCGGGAGATTATGGCTACTGCTGCTCCCCAGGCTCCAAAGGTCCGGGAACAGCGCCCTCCACAGGAGCCACGCCGCCCTCTGGGGTCTCTCGTCAAGGATATCGGATCCTCGGTGAGCTCGCTTCGGGAAGTAGGCCAGCGTCTGGCGCGAATTCTCGCTGTCTTGAGGCAAGGTGGGGATATGTCGATGGAAGAAATCGCCAGGCGGTTGACCACCTTAGAGCACTTGCTTTCCGACCGACTTGCTCAACTGTCGACGTTTCAAGAAGAGTTGCTCGTCGCAACCTCCCAGGGAGAGGTTGGCGCGCAGGACAGACCTGCCAGTAAAGCATCCGTCCCAGAAAGGCTGCTGATGGTATCATGGTGGGGAATGGGGGTGGCGATTCCATCCTCGTCCGTCGCCGCAATCTACCCCTTGGGCAAGGATCAAGCGGAGCAGTTCCTGGACAAGAGTGTCATCGTCATCGGGTCACACCAGTTGTCCAGGCTTCCCCTGAAGAAGCCAGAAGTTAATCAGAAGGCAAGGGTATTACCGACCCTGCTTATTCACCTTTCCCATCAGGGGAAGAACTGTTTTTTCCTTGCCGATAGGCTCATGGGGCTTCGTGAGCTTGCCGCGGGAACAGATCTTTCCTCGCAGTCTCGTATCAAGATTGGAGCCAATTCTTACGTGATCCTGAAACCGGCGATGATCCGTTGAGAACTTTGAGGCTGAAGACAAGAGTATGACCGTCCAGGGCAAAGAGCCACCGGCCAAGAGAATCCGACAGAAGATCTTCGAGCCGGTCGCATTTGGTCGCTATTGCCTCATTGACCAGATCTCAAAGGGGGGCATGTCGGACATTTTCTTGGCCAAATTGATAGGGGCAAACGGATTCCAGAAGCCTGTCGTGATCAAGAAGCTCCTGCCTGAGTACACCTCGAAACCCAGCTTCGTGAAACGATTCCTCAATGAGGCAAAGACTCTCGCACGGCTCAATCATTCCAACGTGGCACAGATATTCGACATGGGGGTGATTGGGGGAGAGTATTATATCTCTCTGGAGTATATTGAAGGTCGCAACGTTGCCCATGTAGTCTCCAAGGCTGTTAAGTCGAACCGCCTGCCTTCACTGGATTTCGTGCTGCATGTGGTCATGGAGCTGGGGCGGGGACTGGCCCATGTCCACCGTAAGCGAGGAGAATCTGGTGAGAATCTCATGCTCGTTCATCAGGACATAAATTCATTTAATGTTATGGTGTCTTACGAGGCAGAAGTAAAAATCATCGACTTTGGGATAGCCCAGATCTTCCTCGACAAACAAGACTCGGAAGAGATGCCCGTAGCAGGCAAGCTGCTTTACTTCTCTCCGGAGCAACTTCAGAGAAAACCGCTTGACCGCCGCGTGGATGTGTATGGGGTCGGTGTGCTCATGTATGAGCTCTTGACCGGCCAAAGATTGGTAGATCACCGGGAGACCATTGCCGATACTGTGCGGGCAATTCTCGAGATTGACGTGAATCAAAAGGTGGGGAGTGACCCAAAGATCCCGGATCAACTGAAGCCGATTCTCATGAAGGCCATGGCCTTCGATCCCGAAAAGAGATACGGCTGGATGGAGGAAATGATACGGGATATCAAGGCCGTGATCCGGTCGTCCATGCTGGAAATGGATCTGTTCGAGATCTCGGCTTACATGAAGGAACAGTTTCATCGGGAAATACTCCTCGATCGTCGGCGCTTGCGAAAACTCATGTCCCAGGAGCCGGTTGCGACCGTAAGGGGCAAGAGCAGGTCGTGGCAGCCTCACTTGACAATCTCGGGTCATGATTCCCTCCTTCGCCCGGAAGAAGAGCCCCTTGAAGTTTCATCGTGGCCTTTCGCTGAGCCCACAGCCACTGATGAACAGTGGGCGACGCCTGGCGGTAAGCCCCTCGCGTTCCGAAGAGGAGAGCACATTTTTCGCCAGGGGGATCCCGGAAGAGACGTCCTTATTATCCTGAGAGGTGCAGTCCGCATATTCATCTCTGTTCAGGGGGTGGAACAAACGCTTGCAATCCTCAAAGAAGGTGATTTCTTTGGGGAATCCGCAATAATCGGCGAGTTTCAGAGGGCCTCCAATGCTGTGGCGCACGAGGATTGCGAGCTGGCTTCCATCGATCGGGACGAATTTACGCAATTGTTCAACAGTGAGCTATCCCTGAAAGTAGCAGTGAATCTTGTTCAGAAATTACGGGATTGCTGCTCTATCCTCGAGGGTTCGCTGCTACAGGACACTCTTTCTCGTCTCATCTTCGGCTTGCTCTATTTGCAGCGGACACGCAACTGGCAAAATGGAGCCGACATCGACTTGGCGCGACTCAAAGAGATGTTTCGCCTCAACGATACAGGTCAGTTGAAGAAGTACTTGAGGAAGCTGGAAACGTTGAATGCTGTTCAAACCGAGGAAGGTCATGTACGGATCAAGAGCTCGGAAACCCTCGAGAGCATCTTGCATGTGCTGCGGGGCGATGGGAAATTCTTCTTGAAGTGGTGATCGCTGTCTGACAAGTTTCGTCATGGCAGATTCTGAACCGTGTGAGGAAAACGCATGAAGGTTATCGTCATAAATGCTGCTCCCCGGATGGAAGCAGGAAATACGCAGATGGTCCTGACTCCATTTCTCGTGGGCATCCGTCATGCCGGCGGTCAGGTCGATATGGTCTCCCTTGGCAGCCACAAAATCGAGCCCTGTCAAGGGTGCTTCACCTGCTATGCCGCAACCCCGGGGGAGTGCATCCACCAAGACGACATGCCGGCATTGGTGGAGAGGGTTCAAGCCGCGGACATGATGATACTTGCTACTCCCGTATATCTCGACGGTATGACATCCCTCGCAAAGGTCTTTGTCGATAGGTTGGTTGTGTTCCTGGATCCTCATTTCGAGGAGGACGAAGAAGGCATGCGACACCCATTGCGGAAGAAGTTCCCAAGTCGTCTCTTCCTGGTATCGGTATGCGGTTACCCGGGCTTGCACAATTTCGATCCCTTGCTTGCTCACGTGAGGCGTATAGCTCGGAACTTTCACACCGAATTTGCCGGAGCATTGTTACGGCCGGCAGTATTCTCCCTCTTGCTGAATCGCAAGTATCCTGACCGTGTTCGGGAGGTTATGGACTCTATCAGACGGGCCGGTGAAGAGCTCGTGCGGGAAGGGAAGGTGTCGTCTCCCACATCTGATGCCGTAGCCGTCGACATTTGCAGCAACCGTGAGCTCATGGTCACGGCAAACGCGTACTGGGATCGGGAGCTTGAGAAATCGCGCGACCAGCCTGCATGACGTATTCCTCGGCCACAGATTGCGGCAAGAGAGGCATTGACGAGCGCACGGCTACGGGGAGAGTTGTTGCGGATGCCATGGTGGAAGGCTCCACTGCGACCGAGCCCGTAAAGGGAACGGAATGGCAGCGGTTCCGGGACATTCCAGTCCTTGCTCCTTTCCGCTATACGGTTGTCCTAGTCCTCGTGTGCCTTTTGGTTGCATTCCATTGTTCACGCGTCACAGCAGGTGGAATACTTCACGTTTTTCCACCGGAGCTCAAGGATCGCCTCTATGCTGTGGCTCGCCCCACCGTGACGTTTTCTCGCACACTGGTCACCGTTTCGGATTCCCTGATCGAGTGGCGAGTCGAGCAGACATTCTTCAATGACAATGAATTTCCTCTCCAGGCTCTGTACATCCTGCCAGTGGAAGGGGAAGATTTCTATCGGAAGCCCTTAGCAAAAATTGACGGGACCCCCGTCGATGCGGCCGTTGTGCCGTGGGATGAGCTCTTTCCTACCTTAAAGGAGTGTACGGAAGCCATCCAGGATCCTGCCCTCTTGTCACTGGCAGGCAAGACCGTGCTCCTCATACGTCCTTTGACCATAGGAATCAGAGACCAGAAGACCTTCCGCATCGAGTTTACCCAGGCCAATCCAGCTCGAGACGACAATTTGTTGATCACGGTTCCGCTCGACGGCGAGAGATATGCGCTTGCCCCTGTGCCGAAACTGGAGGTCAAGGTCAGGTTCAAGATGTCGCAGCCTGTCCGCAGTATCTTTTCTGCTACCCATTATTTGACTACGCTCCGAGAGAGCCCGACCCGTTGTCTTGTGACTTTGGAGACACAGAGTGAGCGAGTCAAAGACGACTTTCGCCTCTTGACAACGTTTTCCGGCACCGATCTAAATGTTAGCGCTTTTTTCCACAAGTTACCGGGCAAGGAGGGGGCGTGCATGCTGCTGGTGGAGCCGCCCATGCGGAAGGCTGGACCCAAGCTCCAGAAAGACGTGGTCATCGCCCTCGATTGTTCGGGGAGCATGAGCGGGCAAGCCCTGGAATCGGTTAAGGCAGCCGTGATTTCCGTGCTGGCCAGCCTCGGTGAGTCAGACAGGTTCAACATCGTAACCATACGTACCCAGACCGATTCCTTCGCGCAGAAACTGCTCCCGGCTACTCGTCAAAATGTGGCTTCAGCGGTCAGGTTCATCAACTCACAAAAAAGCGAAGGTGGTACCGATCTTTACAACGGGCTGAGAGCAGCGCTGGAACATTTTCGTTCGAGGGAGCGGACAGCTATCCTCATCCTTGTGAGTGATGGCAAGAGCACCGTGGGTATCAACAAACCCCAGGTGATTGTCGCGGATGTGGAGAGCCACAACAAGGCCAGGGCACGAATATTTGCTCTCGCCGTAGGGAAGCAGGCCGATATTTCTCTGTTGGATAGACTGGCCGCGGCCACCAGGGGAAGCTCGCTCCATCTGCCGGAGGTGGAGGACACCACTGAAGCAGTACGTCGATTCCTCAGTCAGGTCTCTCCGCCGAGTGTCGCTGACATTTCTGTACGGTGCTCTCACATCTCCCCGGAAGAGGTCCTCCCAACGCCGGTTCCTGACCTTTTCGGACAAGAAAGCTTAGTTGTTCTGGGAACATACAATGTTTCTCGGGATACCGAGGGAGAGCTGAGGGTGAAAGGCAAGGTAAGTGGACGGAGTGTCCAGGTCACCAAGAGCGTGGTTTTGCCAGACGCTCAACCCCAACACGCTCATATTCCCCGTATCTGGGCGATGCGCCGCATAGCTCACCTGTGCGACCAGATTCAGCTCAAGGGACCTTCGCCAGAACTGACCGCGAAAATAACGGCGCTCGCCGATCAGTTCGGCTTTCTGGTTCCGGACCTGACGCCTTTGACAGCTATTCCGTACGGGGCTGGAATTGAAAGCAGAGCTTCAGGAAGGCTGCTGTGGAAATATAAGACGTCCTGCGTCCCATCGGACGTTTTGTCGGACAAGGCCAGAATCATTGAAGACAAGGTTTTCCTCATCCAGGGACGAACCTGGATCGACAGGGACTACCAACGTTCCCTCCCTACTACGAAAATTAGATTCCTGAGCCCTCAGTATTTCTCACTACTTAAAGGGGACCCTCGAATAGGGCGCTACCTGGCCCTCGGTTCGAACGTGATATTTGTGAAAGATGCAATGGCGTACAAGATCGTTGCCGAGCAGTAAGGGGGGCGTTCCTCTCGAAAGTGCGGCCTGAATTACACGAGGGGAGACCTCAGCAGCAAGGTCATGGCCTCATCGGCAGTGTCGGCTAACTCCGGCATGTGGTCCTTCAGCGAGCGGACTTGCCGAAGATGATCGGCGGTTCTCAGCATGAGCATGGCCAGATCCCCTTCATCAGCACCAACATGGTTGGCTAACTCTTCCCATTCGACTCCGTCAGCCCACATATAGACTGCCGCAGCAGGCCAAAACATGATCGGCGGCGGGTCAAAGCCCCGAGAAATCATAAAGCGGACCACCGGCTTGAGTTTGCCCATCATCCGTCTGAATCTGTTCCACAAGTGGCGAGTCTCTTCCCATAGGGGTCTGCTGATCAGCACTTCCTTTTCTTTATCCGTGGCAAAGGGAGCAATAAGCGCTGCAAGGTCTTGTGCGTTGCGTCCTGAGTATTCTCCCGAGCGTATCAATTCCGCGATGAGCAGGGGATGGTCGAGCCTCAATTGAGCGGCCCACTTCCCGTCCTCGGTGGGAGTGCATTCGTCCTCAATGTATCCAAGCTCACCGAGCAGACTCAGGTGGTTATAGAAATCTCTCAAGAGTTTCGTGTGGGCTTTTTCGGCCCGTTTCGGACTCTCGTGGAAAGCGCCGAACGAGAGTCTCAGAAGCTGTTCGATTCCTTCGAGATCGTGGGAGAGGAGCAAGTTGAGGACCATGGAGAAATTCACCGTGATCCTCGACTTGAGCGGCTCGGGTTCCGAAAGCACCAGCTCTTTGACGAGAGGAATGTCGAGATGTTTTCCCGGAATGACGAGCATGAACCCCACGTTGTCCATGCCGCGACGGCCCGCCCTTCCTGACATCTGGTGGAGATCTGTCGCTGTCATGTCAACAAAGCTTCGCCCGTTGAACCGGTCACTCTGCAAAAGGACCACCGTCCGTGCAGGAAAGTTCACCCCTGCCGCGACCGTGCTTGTGGAAAATATGACCTCGATGTACCCAAGAACCATCATGCGCTCGATGAGCAACCGCCAGCCGGGCAGTTGACCCGCGTGATGAGATCCGGCGCGACAGTACAAAAGCTGGGAAAGCTGCTTGTGGTTCTCCAGTTCTGCCTGACCCCCGATCTGTTTTTCGACCGCGTGAACGAAGCCATCTTCATCGGGGAGCGTGGGAGATGGCTCGAGGGCTCGAAGGGCCCTGTCACATTCGGCTCGTGATTTCAGAAACACAATGGCTGGCAGGAGATCGAACTGCCTGAGAGTATCCACGATAGTGGGAATATCAATTTCCTGTTCGTGGGTGGTTTTTTTTCGGCGCCTGGCCGCTCGCGCGATTTCGGCCGCTTCAGAATGTAGGCGTGCCCCCCGCAAGAACGGAGTAACGTGGCCATCGGGCGTTAGAAAGAGGACATGAAGAGGCACCGGACGGACGCGGCTCTCTACCACTTCGCATGCTGTCCCCCGAATGTGCGCCAGCCATCTGGCGATCTCCCGGGCATTGGGAATTGTTGCAGAAAGGAGGAGAAGCCGCACTCGGCTAGGCAGATAGATCAACACTTCTTCCCAGACAACACCTCTATCAGGGTCCCCCAGATAGTGAGCTTCATCAAGGATGACAAGGTCCACATCCAGATCTCTGCCTTCTTGCATGCTGTCATATAGCTGATTCCGCAGAATCTCCGTGGTCCCTACAATGACAGGAGCGTCAGGGTTCTCCTTGCGATCCCCAGTGAGAATGCCAACGAGCTCCCCGCCCAACGCTTCCCCAAACTCAGCATACTTGGCGTTGGAAAGGGCTTTCAGCGGAGTTGCGTACCACACGCGTTGTCTGCGTGCGAGGGCCTTACGAGTGGCTTCGAGCGCTATCCACGTTTTCCCGGAACCTGTTGGAGCGCTCACCACCACATCCGTGCGTAACACTAGCTTGACGGCTTCCACTTGGAACGGATCCGGCCTAAACGGTTCGGGTGCGGGTCTTCCTATATTCTGAAGGAGTGTCCGGGCCTCTTTGTGGAGCCGTGGAGGTGCTTTTGTTTCCTGAGCCTGACGTGGGGCTCTTATTACTTTTCTTCGGGGAGCCGGTTTTCTTACCGGCCGCCTCCTCTTCTTAGACTCAAACGCTTCCATACGGACACACGTTACATCAAGAAGGACGCTGTGACAAGGTGGACATCCGCAATATGCGCTCACCATGCGCCTATCAGATCCGAGCCGGTTGAGGCCTTGACCCCAGTGATTCGGCTGTTAGAATAATTATATACAGGTATTTGTCGCACGCCACAGGAGATCGAGCGAAAAAAACCTTTCGTAGACTGAAACAGAAGGTTTGCCATCTTGGCCAATTTCTCGTTGGGACGGGAAGACCCCTGTGGGTATATGACTCCAGGTGTACGCCCCGAAGAAAGAGTAGACGCATTGGATGAAAGGAATCAGAGATCCTGAGCCAAGGGCTGGCAACTCTGGGGGCCGCACGGAGTGTAAGGAAGCTGATAGGCCTGTCTCCGGAACCCCGTCGGAAGGGAGGCCGGGATTCCGAATCCTCCTAATAGACGACATGGAGCCTCTGCTCCGCATTTTGGAAAAGGGATTGCAACGATATGGCCAAACGGTGTTCACCGCCAGCTCCGGCCAGGAGGGATTGGAGATAGTGAAATCCCATCCGATCGATGCCGTTGTATGCGATCTCGGCATGCCAGGAATGAATGGCTGGAGTGTTGCGGGAGTGGTTCACGATTATTGCCGTGAGCAGGGAATCCCCAAGATTTCCTTCATACTACTGACCGGCCTGGGAGCCAGCATCTCGCACACGGCAAGAGACCTTCGCCAATTGGGAGTGGACGCAGTGTTGGAAAAACCTGTGGAAATTCTGGCATTGATCCGGACCGTGGCTGAGGCCGTCCAGATCTCTCTAAAGGAACACGCACAGGACGGTGCGGAGTCCGCCCGTGGACACATCTGAGCCGGAGTCACCATTTCCCTTGCGGTGTGGAGCACTCTTTTCGAGCTTCTCGAACCCTGAATCCTTGAAGCTTCACATTGTGGAGAATGTAACTTTTTGCTAACAAACTCATAACAATTGTTAGGTACCGTTCTGTTTTGATTCAAGGGACGTTCGGTTTCTGTGCCTGAAACAGGGGAAAAGGGCACTCCTGATAGTGCTCAGCAAGGGAGCTTCTTCTTCGAAGGGAGCTGGTGCCAATGAATGACAAACCACGGGTCCGCGTTCTCTTTCTCTGCACGGGAAATTCGTGCCGTAGTCAGATGGCTGAAGGGTGGACGCGGCACCTCAAAGGAGACACGGTGGAAGTATTTTCGGCTGGAGCCGAAACACATGGGTTGAATCCTCGTGCTGTTCACGTGATGGCAGAGGCGGGAATAGATATTTCTATGCAAAAATCCAAACACATCGGTGAATTACCAGTCCGTGACTTCGATTACGTTGTCACCCTCTGCGATTCGGCCAGAGAAGCATGTCCGTTTTTCCCCGGTGCCGGGAAGATGGTGCACATGAGATTTGACGATCCTCCTGCACTCTGTTCAGCCGACATGGTGGAAGAAGAATGTTTGGACCAATATCGCAGAGTTCGCGATCAAATCAGAGAATTCGTGCAACGCCTACCTGAAGTCCTGGAAGGGGCAGGGGAAGAACCATGACATTTAGTCCTGCAGGGGGCCAGGCAAGAGAGATTTCACTCATGTTCAAAGAAAAAATCCTCGTGGTCGACGATGAAGAAGATATTTTGGAACTGGTAAAATACAATCTTGAGAAAGAAGGATTTCGGGTTCACTGCGTCGATTCTGGCGAGGCTGCCTTAACTCACGTCAGGGAGGACAGTCCCGATGTAATTGTACTGGATCTAATGCTTCCGGGAGTTGGGGGACTGGATGTGTGCCGAGAGCTCAAGACAAGACCCGAGACGGCCCTCATACCGATAATCATGCTTTCCGCCCGGAGCGAGGACGCAGACATCGTCGCAGGGCTCGAGCTGGGGGCGGACGATTACGTCACGAAACCGTTCAGCCCGCGGGTGCTTCTTGCGCGAATTAGGTCCGTCCTGCGCAGAAGGCTACCCCCTGAGCCGGACCGTCCTGACATTCTCAAGATTCATGGCATCACGATAGATCCGTCCCGCCACGAAGTCTTGGTTGACGAGGAAGTGAAGAGTCTGTCTGCATCTGAATTCCGGATACTCCATCTTCTTGCCCGTAGACCTGGAAGAGTATACAGTCGGGGACAGATCATTTCGGCTATCCGAGGAGACGATTATCCCGTGACCGACCGCTCTGTGGATGTTGCCATTGCCGGGTTGCGCAAGAAACTGGGAGAGGCCGGTCAAGTGATCGAGACCGTCAGAGGCGTGGGGTATCGCTTCAGGGATTGATGCATGCGGAAGACGAGAAAACTGTTGTGGCAGATCTTCCCCTCCTATCTGTTGATTATAGTGGCATCGCTCGCAACAGTAGCATGGTACGCGACTCGCTCGGTACGACAGACGTACGTGGATCAGGTGATCCAGGGACTCCAGACTCAGGCTGTACTTGCTGCGACCCTTGTGAAAGACCATGTTTCTCTGGATGACAGTCAGGCGCTGCAGAAGATCGTCACCGAGATCGGGGCGAAAACCCAGACCCGGATCACCATCGTGGTCCCTCCCGGCCGATTCATCGCAGATTCAGAAGTCGATGTTTCTGCCATGGTGGATGACTTCGAAAGACCTGAGGAAACGGAAGCTCTCGCAGGCAAAGTCGGCTCCTCGTTTCGCGAGAGTTATACCACGAAAAGGCCCATGGCGTTTGTCGCCGTGCCCGTGAAGAAAGACGATCGCGTTGTGGCAGTAGTACGCGCGGGGGTGCCCACCAAAGAAATCGACAATACGCTTAGGGCTTTGTACAGAGAGATGGCCGCTGCCGGCCTCGTCGTTGCCCTGATCGTTGCGGTGGTAAGCTTTTTCGTTTCGCGACGATTGGCCGGCACCATCAACGAAATCAAGGAGGGAGCAGAGCGATTCGCTTCAGGCGATCTTCTATACCGGCTGGGAGGCGGTGACTCGGAGGAGCTCAGTACGTTGGCCGAAGCAATGAATCGGATGGCAGAGCAGCTCTATGAGAGGTTAACTACCATAACGAGCCAGCGCAACGAGCTCGAAGCGGTCCTCTACGGCATGGTGGAGGCGGTTCTCGTCGTAGACTCGGAAGAGCACGTGCTGAGACTCAATCGGGCGGCCGAGCACCTTTTCGAGGTGCAAGCCCTTCAGGTTCAGGGACGGTCTATCCAGGAAGCGATCCGAAATACCGATCTCCAGGGTTTCGTGCAGAAGTGCCTGAAAGACGGGGGACCCGTCGAGGGAGATCTCCAATTCCCTGGGGACCCTGTGCAGTACATTCAAGCCCATGGATCGGTCGTCCGAGACGGCGAAGGAAGGAAGATCGGGGCTGTCGTCGTGCTTAACGATATCACACGGCTCAAGCAACTAGAGGATATTAGACGAGACTTCGTTGCAAACGTCTCCCACGAGCTGAAAACTCCCATAACTTCCATCAAAGGTTTTCTGGAGACTCTCCAAGAAGGAGCGATAGACGACAGAGAGAACGCAGAAAAGTTTCTCAGCATCATGGAGAAGCAGACCGATCGTCTCAATGCAATCATCGAAGACCTGCTGAGTCTGTCGAGGATCGAGCAGCACGTGGAGAAGAAGTCGATCATCCTTAGGGATGCGAGCGTAGCTGAAGTAGTGGACGCTGCGGCGAATGCGTGCGTCGAGAGAGCGCAGGAGAAAGACATCACGATCAAGACCAATTGCGAAGATGTGGTCGGCAGAATCAATCCAACGCTTCTGGAACAGGCGCTCATCAACCTGGTGGACAATGCCGTCAAATACAGCGAGCCGGAGAGCACAGTGACCATCAGGTGCTCCAGGTCCGGTTCTGAAATCCTCCTCGAAGTCGAGGACCAGGGTTGCGGCATACCCAAGGAGCATCATAGCCGTATTTTTGAGCGCTTTTATAGGGTAGACAAGGCTCGGAGCCGTCAAATTGGCGGCACTGGACTTGGATTGGCTATAGTCAAGCACATAGTTCTGGCCCATTGCGGGCGGGTGACGCTCGACAGCGCGCCGGGGAAGGGTACGACGTTTTCCATCCATCTTCCTTTAAGCTAACCCGCGTCTGTGGGAACGGAAAAATCCGACGAGAAAGGACTGTCCGTGAGTGTAAAAATGCGACTACGACTGGGAAGGAAAGTTGAGAAACTCAAGAAGTTGATCTTGGAGCTCGGTGCCCAAGTGGAGAAGAATGTTCGGTTATCTGTCCAGGCCATTGTCTTCCGAGATCCTGAAATGGCAGCGGGCATTATCGATGGCGATTGTGTCATCGACGCGGCTGAAGTGGATCTGGAGGAAGAATGTCTCGAGATCCTTGCCCTCCATCAACCGGTCGCCAACGACCTTCGCTTCATCGTATCTGTGCTCAAGATCAACAATGACTTGGAGAGGATAGGCGACCTTGCGGTGAACATTGCCGAGACAGCGGTAGTGCTCCCGACCCGACGTGAAATGGAGCTCCCGTTCGACTTTGGACCCATGGCGCACAAGACGCAGGCCATGCTCAAGAAGAGCCTGGACTCCTTTGTGAACCTCGATGTTGAGCAGGCACTGGAGGTGTGTGCTCAAGACGACGAGGTGGATTATATGAAACACTTGATCCACGAAAAGTTTCTGCAAAAAGTCCGTGCGGGCGAGGATCGGCTGGAGGCGCTGGTTCATCTCTTCCTTGTCTCGAGACACCTGGAGCGCATCGCCGACCACTGCACCAACATAGCGGAAGACGTGATCTACATTGTGACGGGAGAGATTCATCGCCATAGGGGCGCAGAATTCTCGGTCAAGTAGCGGCCGGCGAACCGGTGGGACAGGCGTCTGGCCCGTAGTTGTTGAACAGGACAAACACACACTAGTATTGGCAACAGCTACAAGGCCACGCAAGGCTCCATCAAGGATAGATTCGATCCAACAGCCGCGGAAATGCGATTGCCTCTCTCACGTGGTGTATTCCTGCGATCCACGCAACAGCTCGCTCGATTCCGAGACCGAATCCTGCATGAGGGCAGGAGCCGTACCGTCTAAGATCCAGATACCACTCGAGTGGCTCCC